>Ga0326512_10000067_pt1 | contig 86992 bp, 139 predicted proteins | sample 1_2617_0518_D_FD_203652 | JGI IMG/M metagenome (GOLD analysis project Ga0326512, IMG submission 203652) | Bovine rumen microbial communities from UC Davis, California, United States - 1_2617_0518 | ecosystem: Host-associated > Mammals > Digestive system > Stomach > Rumen | place: USA...
CCTCTAAAATTCTCCGGAGGGATATTTGGCTAAACTATTTGTAAGAGCGCATGGTGATAATCCATAGTGCCAGCGTTTTCCTACCATCTCCTTTCGCGCTATTTGGTCTTTATGTAGGTCCTTTCCATCCAGCGAGTCCTCCAAAACCTCCTGTTACTTACTTAAAACACCATGCGTTCCTACAAATAGTTTACATAAAGTACATAATAGGTAACCAAATGAGAGACATTCTGCTGCGAAAGTCACATGAAAGAAGGTTGGTGATCCCGTGGCAACAAAGAAAACCCCTGCTTCAGAGGCCCCAAAGAAGCGCAAGAAGGCTCTGACGCCGGAAGCACGGGAGAATCAGATCATCGCACTGGTGATCGACGTAGAAGAAGAGAGAATTCGTAACGGCCAGGCCACCGCACAGGAGTTGATCCACTGGATGAAGCTTGCTTCGGCAAAGGCCCGGCTTGAACAAAAGAAACTGGAGAATGAGAACCTGCTAATTCAGGCGAAAGTGGACGCTATCAAGGCGCAGCAGAACACTGAGGAGCTATATAAGAAGGCTCTGGCGGCTATGCGCTCTTATCAGGGGGAACCGGAAGAAGAGGACTATGATGACTACGACGAGTACTAAACTCCGCACATATTCCGAACTCATGCTTCTTCCATCTTTTGAGGAGAGATTCGAGTATTTGAAGCTGGGCGGCAGAGTAGGGGAGTCCACGTTTGGTTTTGACCGATATTTGAACCAAATCCTGTACACGTCAGATGAGTGGCGAGGCTTCAGGCGGGACATCATCATTCGGGACAACGGCTGCGACCTGGCCATTCCGGACCGTGACATTAACTACCGTCTTACTGTACACCATCTGAACCCAATTACTGCAGAAGATGTGGTCCGGAGACGGCCTTGTGTGTTTGATCCGGAGAATGCTGTCTGCACAGCGTACATGACCCATAAAGCAATCCACTTTGGAGACAAGTCGCTGCTGGCCATTCTGCCGCCGGAGCGCAAACCCAACGACACTTGCCCTTGGAGGTAGAGACAATGGAAAACAGCTTGACCTCGATCCTGACTTCCGTTAAGAAGCTGCTCGGGATCACAGAGGATTACACGCCCTTCGATACAGACATTACAATTCATATCAACTCTGCGCTGGCTGTCCTGGAACAGATGGGTGTTGGTCAGCCTGGTTTTGCCATTACCGGTGATACGGAGACGTGGGGTGACTTTCTAGGAGATGCATCGGATCGGACACCAAACCTGGAGATGATCAAGAGCTATGTCTATATGCGGGTTAAACTCATCTTCGATCCTCCGACCAGCGGAACTGTAGTTGAGGCCTATAACAATGCTATTGCTGAGTTCGAGTGGAGAGCCCATGTGGCGGTGGAGACGCCGTATCTTGGCGGAACTGCCCCGAAGATCGTGGCGGATGTGTATGATGTGTAAAGGTAATTCAAAATGATTCTTTTTACAGAAGAGTTTCTTGCACACTATGGGGTACCCGGAATGAAATGGGGCATCCGACGCTATCAGCCCTACTCAATTCATCCTCGAAAAAGCGGAAAGAGCGGAATTGAATATGGAGAGGCCGTACGACGCGGCAAAACTACAGTTGATCGATTGCTCGGCAGTAGTGACTATTCAAGAGAAGAAAAACGTGATATACTGCTAAAAGACGTACCGAAACAGTTTGTATCGGCTGAAGAAAGCGAACGTGTTATTAGCAACACAGGCGTAGATGCTAACGATGTCTTTCAAAAAGCATTAGAAGGTCGTCGGCATGCAGGTGTTTACAAGGACGCACTGGAGAAGACTCAAAAGCAGTTAGAAAGCTCGATTGGATCTCGCTTATATCAAGTTCAGGAGCATGATATAAAGATTGCACATCCTGCCGAGTTCGATGATGACTGGGGAGTAAAGGATGACCGTGGGCAAGCTGGACTTCTTCACAAATGGGAAAAAGATCGTATACGAAACGCTGAACAAGCATCAATAGAACTTACAGTATGGAAAGAGAGATTTGGTCATGGTAACAATTAATACTTTGCAAGAAATAGTTGAGAACATTGTGGAACTGGCGGATGAGTTAAAAGCACAAGAGTCGCTGAGCGATATGGATTATGGCCAACTTCTTGCTTACGCTGAAAGCCTTACTATCATCAAAGACATGTGTGATGAAGATGAGCAAGAAGCAGTAGGCTTAGATTTCGATATAGACGCCAGGTACCTATAGCTCCGCAATTTTAACAGCCTGTATAATGGAAGTCTATTCCAATACTTTGTGAAAGGACGAGAATTATGCAGGACTATATTGACATGAAGGAGCTCAAGAAGGCGAAGCGCAGAGCTCGTATTCGGGAGACTACTCAGGCGGTGGCTGCCTGGATTGATCGGAATCGTGACATTGCGATGGCGCTGGTCCCGACTGTGATTGGTGTTGGAGGTGGAGCAGTTAAGCTCGCCAAAAAGCACCATACCATCAGTCAGGAGCGGCATCTGAAGGAAGATTACGTGTATGATCGATCCCTTGGCAAATACCTGAAGCCGACGAGGAAACTCTCGAAGAAGGAGTGGCGCGACGTTGCCCGGCGGAAGGCCAATGGCGAGAAGTATGTAAACATTTTCGACGACATGGGAGTATTATAGACAGAACTTTAGGGGCCGCGTTTGCAGCCCCTTAGTTTTTAGATGTAGTTTCTCAGCCAGTCCGGCATGTTTGGATCGTCGATGCTCCAGGATTCAACTTCATTTTCATACTCATGCCAAGAGCTCTCGTCTCCATCAAAGTACTTTTGCCGGCTGCATTTGTATTTGGTGACTGTGTTGCCTTCCAAACGGTACTCATTCCAGTAATAGCTTTTACCATAGCCTTTCCATTCATTGGTTGTATAGATTGTACTCATATATACCAGTCCTTTCTCGACGTCAAAATGGAATTTCCGCAAATCCTACAACCTCCATAATGGAGGTGACAGTTATGAAAGGAAAAATTGCTGGTTGGATGCTGTCTAAGCTGATCCCGGCCAACGAGACATTTGAGCTGATGCTCTATCGTAAGAAGGGCGATAACAAAAAGTTCGTCGGCAGGCTGGAGCTTGACAGCAATAACCTGAAAGAATTGATGGCTGCATCTGAGGAGGGGTCGGAGTCCGATTAAGGACCCCGCCTCTTTATGTTTTTTATGCTGATAGGTCTATTAAGACAGGCTCTACTTCTGTCCGGCTAACTCCTAATTGCAGAACGAGAGGTTCAAGATTGTTGTCTGAAACATATCGTTTTAGACCAACTTCGATAAAAGCTTCTTTTTCTGCTTTTTTGTCTTTTAAGTGCCAGATCAGTTGTTTAACCACTTTCGGCATGGTACGGAGAAGTTGCGCATAGTTGAACGATGCAGGGTTTTTAGTTACTGCTGTTTTTATGATATTTCCACCCATCAGCAAACTATCTGTAATTGTTAGCAACATTGCAAGTTTTTGTTTGCGCATCTTAGGCTCCATGTTGATGTGTTTCACGTGAAGCTCCGCAAAGAAGCAAATTCTTACAACCAGTTCAGCAATTACTCCCGGGAAGCCTTGCGCTATAAAGTGGTTCAGGTTGTACCCTTGAAAATACAGGCTTTGGATTACATCTGATACCAGCAGATCCTCTTCTCCGGGGAGTTTGAAACGAAGCAGACTTCCAAGGCTCATAAAGGGCACTGGTAAACCCATCGGGGTTCCCGCATCGGATAATAAGTGGATTATTTCCAAGCAGAACGAACGAAGGGCTGATTCCAGAGAAAGTGGAAGACCATCGGTCATTGCTTGAGACACAATTTTGCCACTCAAGTCAATAGTGGTCATAGTCCCTTTTTGGATGTCAGCCGTTCCAAACAGCAGACCAAGTACCGGATCGTGTCCTAGTGAAACCAGCCGATGCATAAAAGGGTTTAATCCTTCTACATGAACCGCTGTTTTGAGGTTATTCGCCGCATCGAAAGGTACATGTGCTGCATTAGACAAGAAGTCAATTCGATCCTCAGTAAGTACTTTATGAATCGTTTTATTGACGAAATCCGGAATAGGTCCGGCCGACAGCCCATATCTGGTTGGATGGGGAATACCAATGCACAATGCGTCTAATGCAATTCCCAGTCCGGCAGCCAACCCAACATAAGCTAGTTCATGTCGGTTAGGCTTTACAAGTTTTTTGAATTCCATTTCCAGTTCGTTTCGTGCACGCAACAGTTCTGGGGTTCGAGTTAAATCTACGAGTTGTTTCGTTCCCTCCTTTCGTGTAGTTCTACACATCTTCTTCATGAGCACCACTCCTTTCTATGGCCTAATTGTACCAAATCATTCACATATAAAACAGAGCAATCGGAGACAATTACCGTTTGTTATTTGGTCAATTGGTGTCTACCCGCAAATTCTACAACTCCTATAATGGAAAGAATCAACCTAAAATTATAGGAGGTATTATCATGAAAAACGTAAACGTAATGCATATTATTAAGAGCATCGTTATGGCGATCATTTGCGGAGCGGCAGGGGTCGGCATGTTGGCAGTGGTATCGCATTTCTATTATGAGAATGCATACGCACATACTTCATGCACGGCGGACGAGCTCTGGGAAGCGATTGCTGTGGTGGTTGCGACATTGATGATGCACTTTGTGTATCGTAAGATCATGAAGGCCATCGAAAAGAAGGAATTCTTAAAGGAGATTGGGGACTGAACAAGTCCCTTCTCTCTATTTTTTTTCAGCAAATTTTGCAACCTCTAGGATAGGAAAGGAGGTGCATGATTATGCTGGAAACGAAGGAAATGCGTACACCTTCTGAGGAGGTTATGGACCTGCATGGAGGGTATATTGTCGCCCGGTATACTGGGGTTACTCAGTCAATGGGAGACGAATGGATCGACCAGACGGCCGACCTGCTTGAGAAGATTGTAAGCGCTATCTGCTGCTGGCTGGCAAGGTAGCACCAAACATAAACCGGCAAAGGGCTATTACAGCTCTTTGCTTTTTCTTGAGGTGAGTTAACTACAATGCTTATTTTTTCAGAGGAATACCTCATGCATCATGGCATCCAAGGCCAGAAGTGGGGTGTTCGTAGGTATCAGAATTACGATGGGACTAGAACGGACACCGGAGCCAAGAGATATAGAAAGAAAGAAGCGCGTTCGTATACCAAGCAACTGAATAAAAATGATCAAAGTATAGCTACCAACATTGGTGTGCAGTACTATACTCCAGATATAGTGAACTACAATAAAAAACGGTATATCAAACAGTATGCTAACGGTAACGATAAGAAAGCGGAAAAGTATAAAACCAAAATGGAAAAGGCTCAAAATGAACTCACGACAAGCAGAGAACAAATTGAAGAAGCTAAAAGGATTGCAGTAAAGTTGGTAAAAGAAGCAGAATCAAAAGGCTATACTGTGAAAAAAACGGAAATAAGTAGGTTCATGTACAGTGATGGTAATTATAGCTATTACATGAGAGGAACGCATTATAAAGTTAAAGACATTCCTAACGTGTCATAAATAGGGGGATATACCATACATGCTTTATTATTCAGAAGATTCCCTTGTGCATCATGGTGTTCAAGGGATGAAGTGGGGCATACGGAACGGCCCTCCCTATCCACTGACTGCTTCGTCTCATGGTGCAACACAAACACGTAATTCGGGAGAAAAAGCAGCACATAGAGTGTTAGACAAGACCGAACATGATGGGCTATTAGCCGCTACTGCAATATATTTGGCACCTTACGTTGCGATGGGGGCTGTTGTTGCGGCGGCAGTGGTTGCCGATGCCGCACATGAAGCAAAAAGGAAAAAATCTATTTCAAAGAGCCAAGGTCAAGAATTGAAACGACAGGAAGAGCAAGAGCCATTGGAGAAGAGCTTGCTTTTGGCGAACCCCACTGCTGAAACAAGAAACTGCACAAACTGTTCTATTGCGGGAGTATTAAGAATGCAGGGCTATGATGTTTCTGCTCGGACTAGAAGCGCAAAAGTCGCTGGCGGTTTTGAAGAGTTTTTAAATTCTGCGTTCCATGACGCAAACGTCAAACGGCTGTCATCTACCGATCGAGCGTCGTTTGCTAGCTCTGCGGATGTTGCGGCTCGGTACTTGAAAAAAGAGTATGGCAATAATGCGGCCGGTGTAATTGCAGTTGGATGGAAGAATTCGTCATCTGGTCATGCGTTTTCTTGGAGAATTCAAAATGGTAAAGTCGAATTTCTTGACTTCCAAAGCGGGAGAGGCGATAATGATACTCGCAGGTATTGGCCACGGATCTCAACTGACAAGAGCATATTCTTTGCTCGATTAGATGATAAATCCCCGAACCTGGATACCATTTATGAGGTAATTCAGAACGGCATCAAGGTGTAAAGGAGCGACAGCAATGGCTAAGAAGTATGACGTAAAAGACTTGTCCCGTCAGAAAATAGAGAGCGTTTCTTATTTATATGGGTTTTACTATGTTGTGCTGGTGCCAGACGAATTCTATGTAAATGAAGCATGGAAAGTCGACGAGCACACCGGTAAAACAGAACCAATGTTCTATACGGACTATCTTGTTGACATTGAAGACAAAGCCCGCCCAATCGACGTCAAAGTCTTCAAGCAATGGGCTAGTAAGTTCTGATTGCAATCCAAATGGTGGCATTGTATAATCGACTCTGTAAGGAGAGTGATCGCAATGCCCAGGAAGTCTACAAAAGAGAACAAGAACATATACCAGATTTGCAGGGAGAATAAAGGCCTCACTCGGGAGGCAGCGGCTGAGCTTCTCGAAACTATGGATGAGAACCGCATCAAACGAATTGAAGGTGGCGCAGCACCACGTCCGGATGAGATTTTGCGTATGGCCGACAAATACTGTGCACCGCTTCTATGCAATCACTACTGTGTAAATAACTGCGAACTTGGAGAGTCTCAGGTTCACGAGATTACACAGAAGAATCTGCAGCAGATCACCTTGGAAATGATCCATGCAATCAACGAACTGTCTGCTGAGAAAGACCGGCTGATAGCAATCGCTGTGGATGGAAAAGTCACAGAGGATGAGCTGCCGGACTTTAAAAGGCTGCGAAAACAGCTGGACGCAATGGCGTCCATTATTGGATCCCTTCAATTATGGGTCGACGAAAACATGCAAAGCACATAATCGACAACAAATGAACCGTGCGCTTTACCCAGGCGTGCGGTTTCTTTTTTTTGTGTCAGGGAGGTTAACATAACATGGAACTTCTGAATGAAGACTATCTCGCCCACCATGGCATCCTTGGGATGAAGTGGGGCGTTCGCAGGTATCAGAATGAGGATGGTACCTACACTTCTCTCGGAAAGATGAGAGAACGCGAGGAGTATAATGGCGACAGTGACGGAGAAAAAAAGAAAGATAAGGAACCGCCAAGTAAGAAAGCGTGGACAGCCGTGAGTGATTCCTTTCGAGCTGCTGCTGGTATCCCTGGGAAAGCGCATTCTGCAAATAAAGCAAAACGGCTTGGTAAAGAAGATATGAGTAAAATGTCTGACGAGGAACTCTTCGCTCGTACACAGCGCCTTACGCTTGAGCGTAATTACATGAACGCCCTGAGCCAGGCCGATGTTTCCTACGGAGCACAGCGGGCGCAGCAGGTGCTTGAGATCGCTGGAAGTTTGGCATCTATTGCCGCTGGCATCTCAAGTGCGAGCTATAACTTTAGTCAGGCCAGAGCGCTTAACGCTCAGACAAATTTGCTGACCGGATCGTAAGTCTATGGCTCTCTCCAACACAGCAACGCCGAGGTATTATGCGCAGTTTCGTGATGCGGTGCTCCGGAATGAAATCCTGGTAAATCAGGAAGTCTCCATGGAGATGAACCGGATCGACGCACTGATCGCAGATCCCCGGTATTATTACGACGATGAAGCGGTCGAGGGCTGGGTTCGTTATTGCGAGAATGAGCTCACCCTGACAGACGGAGCGGACCTCCATCTTCTTGACAGCTTCAAGCTGTGGGGAGAGGAGATATTCGGCTGGTATGAATTTGTCGACCGCAGCGTGTTTGTCCCAAGTCCCAATGGCCATGGGCACTATGTAAAGAAACGGGTCAAACAGCGGCTCACCAAGAAGCAGTATCTGATCGTGGCCAGAGGCGCTGCCAAGAGCATGTATGGAAGCTGCATTCAGAACTATTATTTGAACGTAGACACCACAACCACTCATCAGATTACGACTGCCCCAACAATGAAGCAGGCGGATGAAATCCTCTCCCCGATTCGGACGTCCATAACCCGTGCCAGAGGGCCGCTGTTCAAATTCCTAACGGAGGGGTCGCTGCAGAACACCACTGGCTCCAAGGCAAACCGGGTCAAACTCAGCTCCACCAAAAAAGGCATCGAAAACTTCCTAACCGGCAGTCTGCTGGAGATCCGGCCCATGAGCATTGACAAGCTGCAGGGTCTCCGGTGTAAGATTGCAACCATAGACGAATGGCTGTCTGGCGACACCAGAGAAGACGTGGTCGGCGCCATCGAGCAGGGCGCAGCCAAAGGTGGTTTGGATGACTATCTGATCATCGCCATGAGTTCTGAGGGCACCGTCCGAAACGGCGTCGGTGACACAATCAAAATGGAACTGATGAGCATCCTGAAGGGCGAGTATTGGGCGCCGCACATCTCGATCTGGTATTATCGACTGGATGACGTAAAGGAGGTTGCCGACCCCTCTACTTGGATCAAGGCGAATCCGAACCTCGGCAAGACAGTAACTTACGAAGCTTATCAGAAGGACGTAGAAAGAGCCGAAAGCAACCCGGCAGTCCGCAATGATGTGCTGGCTAAGCGGTTCGGCATCCCGACAGAGGGCTATACATATTTCTTTACTTACGAAGAAACGCTGGTCCATCGGAAGCGCTCCTTCTGGTCCATGCCATGCGCTATGGGCGTGGATCTCAGCCAGGGCGATGACTTCTGCGCATTTACCTTCCTCTTCCCTCTGCGGGCAGGCAGCTTCGGCGTTAAGGTCCGGAGCTATATTTCTTCCAGAACACTGTTCAAACTGCCAGGAGCTATGCGGGTCAAATACAACGAGTTTATTGACGAAGGAAGCCTTGTGGTCCTTGATTGCACGGTTCTCGACATGACGGATGTGTATGATGACCTGGATACATTCATTCAGGAAAGCGAGTATGACGTCCGGGCCCTCGGCTTTGACCCATACAACGCAAAGGAATTCATAGAGCGCTGGTCTAACGAGAACGGTCCCTATGGCATTGAGAAAGTCATACAGGGCGTAAAGACAGAGTCGGTACCTCTTGGTGAGCTGAAGAAGCTTGCCGAGGACCGGCTCTTAATCTTTGACCAGAGTCTAATGCAGTACTGCATGGGCAACTGTATTACGATGGAGGACACTAACGGTAATCGGAAACTGCTCAAGCGGCGGTATGACCAGAAGATCGATAACGTGTCCGCTTTGATGGACGCCTGGGTGGCTTATAAGGCCAATAAGGATGAGTTTGAGTAAGGTGGAAGATAATGAACCTGTTATCAGAGAGTTTCCTGATTCATCATGGAATCAAAGGCCAAAAGTGGGGCGTGCGGAATGGGCCTCCGTATCCCTTGGATGATAGTCAAAATCGTAGAGCTGCCCATCATCGGAATCTGATAGAACGCGGGCGTGCATTTGTCTCATCCAATATGCACAGAATTAAGTACCGCCCCTTATCGGATATATACAACGGATTTGACGATGACGAGGACGAACTTGAAAAACTAACAATAGATGATATACTTAGTTTACCAAAGGCTCAAAGCCGATTGAAAATGTCATCTCAGACGTATGGCCATGTGATGCATGAGATTATGACCAATATTTCAAGCGAACAGCGCTTTACCGAAACCAGTTTTGTTAAGAATGTCGGCCAGTATTCATATGCAGTTTCAAATGATCTTGAAGGCGGGTTCGGCCTTATGGGTCGAGTTAAAATCAGTGAACTAATGAAACATTACGGAAATAAGAATCGGGGTAAATAAATAGTGATTACAAAGCCTACACCAACTTCAGATGCGCTTTATGATGCAATTATCAAAATCAAAGACGACAATGATTTCGTTAGCTGGGTGCTTTCCTGTGCTGTGTACGAGCAGGATCAGCGGCTTCTGTTGGAATTGATACACTCTCGACCCGACATTGATTCGTCAACCATTGTCCGTGCCTGTTATAATATAGCCCAAAAACGCGGATTGCTTGTTGAATAGTCGTCCGCAACTTTTACAACGGCTATAATAGGAGAGAAGATGAGAATGTGCCTTTTTATGGTGCATTCTCTTTCTTTTTATTTGCGACTGGTAAATTTTGCATCTTATTGCCGGGAGGTGATATTTCCATCATGGATCTCTTTTCTGAAGAGTACCTTGCTCACTATGGCGTTAAGGGAATGAAATGGGGCAAGCATCTGCCAGGCGTTTTCCCTGTGTTCGGGAACAATAGAGGTACAACGACCAATTACGCAGGAGCCTCTCGTTCCGCTGGATCTTTCCGCAGCCCGGCCAATACCGCTGGATATTCTCACGCCAGTGGAACTGTTAAACGGATAGCAGAAAAGCGTAGCGGATACACGCATACTACCGGAACAGCCCCACGCTCCGTCGAGAAGTCAATCAATCGTTCTCGTTCCAGTGGAACAGCGCCGCGCTCTATCGAAAAGTCAATCAATTATTCGCATTCCGGCGGCCATTTCAAGTCGGCGAGCGCAAGCAGGCCCTCTGGTACATCGCTTGGTGTAAGGGTAGCTTCCACTAGACCAACCACATCTGCTGCAGCCTATACTTCCCGGGTGCATTCCAGCATCTCACCAGCGCCAAAGGTGCAAGTCTATCCGCAGAAGCCTAGTGAGAAATTGACGGTATATCCACAGAAGCCGATGAAGATTTCAGATCAGACATGGGGCACTACACTTAAGAACCTGGGTTCCGCCGTTTCACAAACAGGACGCAAAGCAGCAATAAGCGTACTCAGTCTGATTCAAAATATCTCAGCAAAAGCGCTGCGTGCGCTGAACACATAGGAGGAAAAACATGGATTTATTATCTGAAGAGTATCTTGCCCACCATGGTGTTCTTGGTCAGAAGTGGGGCGTCCGGAGATACCAGAATGCAGACGGGTCTTATACGGAAGCCGGAAAAGGTCGGTATGCTCAGAGTAGTAACAAATGGCTTTCTCGAAAAGTGAATGCGTCTAAAGAAGACCGTCAAGCCCATGGTAAAGAATTGGTTAGCAAGGGCAAAACCAGTGTAGGCGCTATAGGCAGAGCGGTTGTACGGCATTATGTTGCCGGCGCTGCTACCGGCGCAGGCGTTTGGGGTGCGCTTGGTGTTGCTGCCGTTGTTGCCGCTCCCGCAGTCACGATTGGAGCCGCTGCCGCGGCTGCTGTTATGGTTGGTGCGGGAGCTACGTATCAGGTTAGCTCTGCCGTCCGTGGCTATCAGGAAGTAAGCGACATTCAGCAGTATCGCAATTCAAAATGAGGTGACGTTTTTGGACCTATTCTCTGAAGAGTATCTTGCCCACTATGGCGTTAAAGGCATGAAATGGGGCAAGAACATTATGGCGAAAGCCGGTGATTTCCTTACTGGGGATCAATACAAAAAAAACGCTGACAACTATCAGCAGAAAGCCAACGCTTTTCAAAAGCAGGCTGCAAGTTATAGATACGCCGAAAGAACCAGCACCGCCGAACGGCGTCAGAATACACAGCGTGCTGCACGGGCTATTAGACAAGCGCAAGGTTATCAGCAATTAGCAAGTTCAAACAGCAAGAAATACAACAATCCTGTAAGAAAAACAATTCGTAATATTTCTTCAACCGCTAATTCAGTACAGAAAAAAGCGGGGAATCTTATTACTGGGAGCCAATACAAAAAGCAAGCCGCAAGTAATCAGCAAAAGGCGAACTACTATCGTAACCAAGTTGCTGAGCTTAGTTCTGCAGAAAACGCCAATGCTACCGATCGTCGCCAGAATACTCAAAAAGCATCGCGGGCAGCGAAGCAAGCCCAAGGTTATCAGTATCTGGCCGATAAAGCAATAAAAAATTATCAGACGAAGTCTGTTGCTGGTATTGCCACGAGTACCGTAAACAAAGGCCTGGATTTCATCAAAAATCTATTCGGCAATTGAAGTTAAGGAGGCAACATGCCACCACTTACAACACGGCTGAGGCATGCCTGGAATGCCTTCACCAATAACAAAGATCCCACTTACAATCCTGACTGGATGGGGTACAGTAGTTCTCTCCGTCCAGATCGGGTGCGATATTCTCGTGGGAATGAGCGGTCCATCATTACAGCAGTGTACACACGCATTGCTATTGATGTGGCCGCTGTTTCTATTCAACACGTTCGACTGGACGAGAACGGCAGCTTCCTTGAGACAATCAACAGTCCGCTAAACGACTGCCTGAATGTGGAGGCAAATGTCGACCAGACTGGCCGGGCCTTCATTCAGGATCTCGTCGAGAGTATGTTCGATGAGGGCTGTGTAGCGATCGTCCCAACGGACTGTTCGGCCAATCCCTTGCTCACCAGCTCCTATGATATTTTGTCGATGCGGGTCGGCAAGATCACGCAGTGGGGCCCATCCTGGGTACGGGTCCGGCTCTACAATGAGCGCACCGGTCAGCAGGAAGAGGTCACGCTCGCCAAGCAGCAGGTGGCTATCATTCCGAACCCGCTATACTCGGTGATGAATGAGCCTAACTCTACCTTCCAGCGGCTGATCCGTAAGCTGAACCTGTTGGATACCATTGACGAACAATCTTCCTCCGGGAAGCTGGACCTGATCATTCAGCTCCCGTATACGATCAAGACAGAGGCCAGACGGCAGCAGGCAGAACAGCGCCGGAAAGACATTGAGATGCAGCTGGCCGGGACTAAGTACGGAATCGCCTACACAGATGGTACGGAGCGTATTACCCAGCTCAATCGCTCTGTTGAGAATAACCTGATGAGTCAGATCGAATACCTGACGAGCATGCTATACAGCCAGTTGGGATTGACGACCTCGATCTTTGACGGAACAGCAGACGAGAAGACCATGCTGAATTATTATAGCCGCACCATCGAGCCGATCCTCTCCGCCATTGTGGATGAGATGGTTCGGAAGTTCCTGACCAAAACCGCCAGAACCCAGGGGCAGAGCATCATGTTCTTCCGGGATCAGTTCAAGTTGGTTCCTGTTGGCCAGGTGGCTGAGATTGCTCAGACACTGGTCAGCACAGAGATCGCCACTCCTAACGAGATGCGTGCGGTGATTGGATGGAAACCAGTGAACGACGCCCGGGCCGATTCATTGATGAACCGAAACATCAATACAGTCCCGGAAGAGGGACAGGAGGAAGTGCCCGTCGAGGAAGATTACGCCGAATACCCGGAAGAAGTATACTCCGAGGAAGAATACCCTGAAGAATAAAGGAGCAAATTCAAAATGGCAGAACGTTACGATTTTAGTGGCTGGGCTACTAAGAACGATCTGAGGTGCTCCGACGGACGAACAATCCGACGGGATGCATTCAAGGATAACGATGGCCAGATTGTACCGCTCGTATGGCAGCATCAGCATAACGACCCCAGCAATGTTCTGGGACACGCCCTTCTGGAGAACCGTCCGGAGGGCGTTTATGCATATGGCAGCTTTAATGATACAGCGGAAGGCCAGAGGGCCAAGGCGCTGGTGGAGCACGGAGACATTACCTCTCTGTCCATCTTTGCCAACAAGCTCAAACAGAGCCCTGCTAAAGATGTGCTGCACGGAGTGATCCGGGAAGTGAGCCTGGTGCTCTCTCCGGCAAACCCCGGTGCCAGCATCGAATTCCCGGTCATGGCTCACGGCGATGACTTTGAGGAAATTGAGGACGAGGCCACCATCTATACTGGTGAGCCTCTTTATCTTGCCCATGCGGACGACTCTGAGGAAGAGGAAACCGAAGATGACGGCGAGACCGTGAAGGACGTATTTGACACTCTAACAGAGAAACAGAAGAAGGTCGTCTACTTTATGATTTCTCAGGCTCTTGAGCAAGAAGGCCTTAAAGCCAAGAAAAAGGAGCCCGAGGAGAAAGAAGACAGCACAGACGAAGAGAACGGTGAAACTGTAAAACATGCGGATTCTTCCGATGAAGAAGAGGACGCAGAATCTACCGATAAAGAAGGAGGAGCCAAGATGGCTGATTCTAAGGAAAAGACCGTTAAGGATGTATTCGACGAGCTCACTGAAGAGCAGAAGAACGTCGTTTACTTTATGATCGGACAGGCTCTGGAGGACGCGAAGAAGGGCGGCAAATCCAGCGCTCCTGCCGATACTGAGGAAGATGAGGAAGACGAGCCCGCCCAGCATTCTTATTACGGAGGCAATGACATGAAGTACAACGTGTTCGACAACAGCTACGACCAGCCGCAGGAGACCCTGAGCCATGCGGAGATCGAGACCATCTTTACCGATGCCCGCCGCATGGGCTCTCTGCGTGATGCTGTTCTGCAGCATATGGAGGACGGCGTGCTGAGCCATGCTGTTTACAATACCGCGGCCGACGGCTCCCAGGGCACTCAGCAGACCTACGGCATGGCCAATGTGGACTACCTGTTCCCGGACGCCCAGACGCTGAACAACATTCCGACCACCATGAACGGCAACACTGCCTGGGTCAAGGATGTCATGGGCGGCGTGCATCACACTCCCTTCTCCCGTATCAAGAGCGTCGTGGCCGACATCACCATGGAGGAGGCTCGGGCCAAGGGTTACCTCAAGGGCAACCAGAAGAAGGACGAGGTCTTTGCGCTGCTCAAGAGAGAGACCAACCCCCAGACCGTGTACAAGAAGCAGAAGATGGACAAGGATGACATCAATGATATCACCAGCTTCGACGTTGTCGCCTGGCTGAAGGCTGAGATGCGCGGCAAGCTTGACGAGGAGTTGGCCCGTGCGATCCTGATCGGCGACGGCCGCGGCGTGTCCGATGATGACAAGATCAAGGAGGATCGTATTCGTCCCATCGCTACCGATGCCGACCTGTACACCATCAAGTCCCCTGTTACTGCCGGTACTGATGACGCCGGCACCGCCAAGAACATCCGCCGGGCGATTCTGGTGGGTATGAAGACCTATGATGGCTCCGGTTCTCCCGTGCTGTTCACTTCCAACAAGTGGCTCAACGAGCTCATGCTGCTGGAAGACGGCATCGGCCATCCCATGTACGAGACCGAGGAGAAGCTGGCTGCGGCCCTGCGGGTTAAGAAGGTCATCCCCGTGCCGATTATGGATGGTAAGACTGTAAATGACGCCGAGCTGGTGGGCATCGTGGTCAACCTGAACGACTATAACGTCGGTGCGGACAAGGGCGGCGCCGTAAGCCTGTTCGATGATTTCGATATCGACTACAACCAGCAGAAGTTCCTGATCGAGACCCGGTGCTCCGGCGCTCTGACCGTGCCTCATTCCGCGATCTGCCTGACCGTGGCGGCTGCGGAGAGCACTGGCGGCTAATTCAAAATGGGAGTCCGAGAGCAGCGTTGGAATGCTGAATACTAATACGTTCCATTGTATTCTCTGCGCGCACCAACGGCGGACTGGCGCTGCTCTTTGATGAAGGAGGATCTCTATGGCGAAATACTATGGGACAATCGGCTTTGAATCCCAGGACGAAATCCGCCCTGGCGTATGGGGGCCGGTTGTTACGGAGCGACGGTATTTTGGGGATATACTCAAGAATACACGCCGCTGGCAAAACGGCCAAAGTATCAACGATGATCTGAACGTGAGCAACACCTTCAGCATTGTCGCTGATCCATACGCCATGGATCACTTCCATACCATGAAGTACATCGAGTGGATGGGAACCAAATGGAAAATCACTGACGTCGATGTACAGTACCCTCGGCTGAATCTGTCTGTGGGAGGTGTCTACAATGCCAATCCAACTGGACCGCAGGCTTGAGCTTCATGAGGAGCTCTGCGGCCTCCTCGGAACAAGGTACGCATATTTCCAGCCTCCTCCGACAGTTCAGCTGCATTACCCCTGTTTTGTGTACGACCGGTCAAACAGCAATGATCTCGCTGCAGACGACAAGAGCCGGTACCTGCACAGACAGGGGTATTCCATTACCTACATCGCATTTGATCCGGATGATCCGATGGTTGATCAGGTGGTCGAGCACTTCCAGTATTGCCGCTGGAGCCGCCACTATACTGCGGATAATCTGCATCATGATGTATTCACACTCTATTATTAGGAGGAAAAAGAAATGGCAAAGCTTATGTGGGACAAGACCGGTGAACGTTTCTTTGAGACCGGTGTACACCACTGCGTTGTGTATCCCTTTACTTCTGCGAACAATGGTAAGGGATTTTTCTACAATGTAGACGAAACCGCTGAAAGCAATAAAAAGTATTCCAACTATGGCCCCGGCGTTGCTTGGAATGGTATTTCTTCTATCAGCGAGTCTGCTGACGGCGGTGACTCCAACCCCATCTATGCCGACGACATCAAGTATATTGATCTGCGGTCTCTTGAGGATCTGAATCTCAGCCTGGAAGCTTATATGTATCCGGTTGAATTTGCCGTCCTCGATGGAAGCGCAGATCTCGGGAACGGCATCATGATTGGTCAGCAGCGCCGCCAGATGTTCGGTCTGAGCTACGAAACTCGTGTAGGCAACGACGTTGACTACGAGGACTATTCCAGAAAGATTCATCTGGTTTACGGCTGTATGGCCGCTCCCACCGAGAAGGGTTACGAAACCATCAATGATTCTCCTGAGGCGATCACTTTCTCCTGGGACATCAGCACCACGCCTATCGCGGTTGAAATTGCCGGCAAGAGCTATAAGCCCACCTCGATTCTGACCATTGAGGTTAATGAGAAGCTGCTTGATCCGACAAATGATGCTGAAGGGGCAGCTGCGTATCGGGCGGCGTATAAGAAACTGACGGACGCTCTTTATGGCGTGGATGCAGACTCTACTGCTACTCCGCCCATTGCTCAGTCGCAACCTTATCTGCCTACCCCGAAGGAAGTCTATGCTTTTTTCAACCCGGGGTCGTAACTTCACAGGCTGAAGAGAACGACCCTGACTCCGTCGGAGAGCCTGATAACGAACCGGACAATGGTCCCGATGATGATCCGCTGACTCCTGAAGAAGAGCCGGAGGATGACCCCGAGAATCCATAAGAAGAAAGGGTGAACAACTGCACAGTGCTTTGCTGCTACTTGTTTGTACGGCGGGCACTGTGCAGTTTCAGGTTTTACAGGTCACATTTTTTCTACAGTCAACAAAATTCAAAATGGCATCTGAAAGGAGATCCAACCATGATCAAGAAAACTATTACTTACACCGATTATAACGGTACCGAGCGCACTGAGGACTTTTACTTCCATCTTACCGAAGCGGAGATTATGGAAATGTCCCTCGGCGTGGACGGCGGCTTGGAACAGATGATTCGCAGGATCATTGCCGCCCAGGATGTTCCCCAGCTCGTGGCGACATTCAAGGATATTCTTCTCCGTTCCTATGGCGAGAAGTCTCCGGATGGCAAGCGGTTTATCAAGACTCCCGAGGTTCGGGAAGCCTTCACTCAGACAGAGGCATATTCCAAGCTGTTCATGGAGCTGGCTACCAACGCTGACTCTGCCACCGCGTTTATGAACGGCGTGATCCCGGCCGATCTTAAGAAGCAGCTTCCTCAGGGCAGTCCGGCACCGGTAAAATAAAAGAAAGGGGACAAGAGCGTGCTCAAACTTTATATTTCGCCGAAAGAAGAGTTTGATCCTGTCACGAGTACGTTTGTGTCGGTGAAGGGTCAAACACTTACTCTGGAGCACTCTTTGGTCTCCTTGTCCAAGTGGGAATCAAAATATTGCAAGCCTTTTCTGAGTCGAGATAATAAAACGCGGGAACAACTGATTGACTATGTGGAATGCATGACCTTAACCCAGAACGTCGATCGAGAGGTCCTCGAACATATCAGTGACAAAGAGTTCAAGCAGATCGTCGATTATATTGAAGCGCCGATGACAGCAACGACGTTCTCGGAAACGCAGAAAAAACCAAGTCGTGAAATCATCACAGCAGAGATTCTATACTATGATATGATCGCACTGAACATCCCGATGGAATGTCAGAAGTGGCATCTCAATCGACTTATCACGTTGATCCGGGTTTGCAGTATTAAGAATTCCCCAAAGAAGAAAAAAATGAGCAAAAAGGCGCTCGCCAAACGGAATGCTTCTTTGAATGCAGCAAGGCGGGCGGCCACCGGCTCTTCTGGATAGTTGCGTTTTCTTTCTACCTATGGTATTATCAGGGTGAAAGGAAGGTGGACGTACATGGCTGCCAGAAGTTTAATATGTCCAAGCTGTGGTGGGCATATAGAAGTTACACAGGATCTTATGCAGTATTTTTGTCCTTATTGTGGGGCAAATGTTACAGCTGATGACGGAATCCAGCGTGTTCTGATTCGTGACGAAGCAAAGCTGAAGGAATTGGAGCTTCAGGAAGAGGAACGCATTCGCCAAGAACAAGAGGAGCAGCGACAGGCAGAAATCCTCGCTGTGGCGAAAAAGCGGTGGAGAGTAGCATTGGTTCTATACTTAGGAGCCTGGCTACTATACTCACTTGCAGTGTACCTCTTCCCAAAGCTTGTAGATCTTTTATCCGGTGTTAATACTGCAATTGCCACTATATGGTTGTTTCTCGGTCCATTGTTTATTCAATTTGCCTACCCGTTTACAGATGCAAATGGGCACTATGTTAGACTTGGCAAAAATGAAAATATATCGAAAAAACGAGTGTTTCTCATGGCCGTGATTCTTTTCTTTGTGCAAGTACTGATTATTTCAGCCATAAGCGGCATTTTCTCCAATTCATAAAAGTACTTACAGAGCTCTCTTCGGAGGGCTCTTTTTTTTTATGCTCGCAAGATGGAAAATTCTGTAATTCAAAATGGGAGGTAATTGCTTGATCAGTTTCTCGCATAAGGGAGATTTCAGCAAAACTGAAAAGTTCCTCACAAAGGCGCAGACACACCAATTTGCCTCCATTCTCAGCAAGTATGGTGAAAAAGGAGTTGCCGCACTACAGGCAGCCACCCCGGTCGATACCGGAGAAACTGCTGCCTCCTGGGATTATGAAATCGAAGAAAGTGCTAATTCTGTGACTATTCATTGGGTCAATCATCATACAGCGCCAACAAACTCCAATGTGAATATCGCGCTGATCCTTCAGCTGGGCCATGGCACCCGCAATGGCGGCTACGTGGTCGGCAGGGACTACATTAATCCGGCGATGCGACCGGTGTTTGACGAAATTGCCGACGAGGTTTGGAACGAGGTGAATAGTTAATGCCGGATATTGACAATCGCATCGTAAAGATGCAATTTGACAACGGCCAGTTTGAAAGCGGTGTCAAAGAAAGTCTCAGTACGCTGGATAAGCTCAAAAATGCGCTGGATTTCAAGTCAAGCGTAAAGAGCATGCAAAACCTGTCAGATGCCGGCAAAGGGCTATCTAACAGTCTGAACTTTGACGGTGTTCTGAAAGGCCTGGAGCAAATCAATGATCGGTTCTCCATCGTGGGAATGGTCGTCCAGAACCTGAAAACGCAGGCCGCTGATGCGCTTACCAGTATTACTACGGAACTTGCAAAGACAACGGCAGCGGTTACTCCACTTGGGAATGCCCTCAGTGAGATCACAACCGGGTTTAATTATCTTGCTACCAGTGTCCAGTCCATGACGCCTGCAGCAAACATGATGGCTGGCTGGGAGAAATATGCCGACAAAACCCAGTCCGTTCAGACGATTATGAACGCAACGGGTTTGTCCATTGATGAGGTCAGTTCGCAGCTTGACAAACTGATGTGGTATACCGATGAGACCAGTTACAATTTCAATGACATGGCCTCGAACATCGGTAAGTTCACATCTCAGGGTATTGATCTTGAGACGGCGTCTACAGCTATGATGGGTATCGCCAACTGGGCGGGCCTGTCTGGTGCAAAAGTTGCAGAAGCCAGCCGCGCCATGTATAACATTTCGCAGGCAATGGGCATGGGATACATGTCGCAGATGGACTGGAAGTCTATTGAGAACGCCAATATGGCTACTCAGGAATTCAAACAGACAGTCATTGACGCCGCGGTTGCAGAGGGCACGCTTCAAGAAGTTGCCGATGGGCTGTACGTTGATATGAAGGGCAACGAAGTCTCTGTCAATAATTTCAGGGAAAATCTGAAGGATGGCTGGTTTGACAAAGACGTTATGCTGCACAGTTTGCAGGACTATGGCGATTATGTCAATGAAGTATATAAAGTCGCAGAGGAATTCGGCGTTAGCTGCGCCGAAGCCATGGATATTGTCAATGATCTGAACGGTGTCACGGGCACACTTGGAGAAAGGGCGTTTCGTGCAGCTCAGGAAGCCAAAACTTTTGGCGATACTGTAGAGGCTATTAAAGATGCCGTTTCTTCCGGATGGATGTCGATCTTTGAGAATATATTTGGTAATTATAACGAAGCAAAGGTTGTTTGGACCTGGTGGGCAAACGAGCTTTGGGATGTCTTTGCGGGACCCCTTGACGAACTAAACCAAAAGCTGTCTGGATGGCATCGAGGGATCACTGACGTTTTTGGAGCCCTTGATGCACTTGGGATCAGTTATGAAGGACTGGAGTGGTGGGCGGACAAAGCATTTGATGGCGACGTACTCGAAACATTTCGGTATCTGCTCAGTGATGTGGATACCATGGTCAAATATGCAGGTGTCGACGCGAAAACCGCTCTGGAGATTCAAAATGAATACCTGGCGACGACTTCCGATGGCTTAACCGGTTATGAAGCTGGGATCGAGGCCGTCTGGTATGCATGGCGCGGTGTTGGCGAAATACTCGAAATCGTTGGTGACGCATGGCACGAAGCATTTCCCGAGTCAACAGTGCAGTCCATGGTGTCCTTCACTGAATCTCTGCGGGATAGTATGAAGTCGCTATATGATGCGTTCAACGTCGGCGATTTTGAGTATGGCACAGGGTCCATCGAAGAACGAGCAGAAGCAATTGGATATACTGTTGAACAGATAGAGTGGGCTGCAAAAAATTGGTTCCAGGGAGACTTGACTGGAGCCATAATGTGGGCGGAAGATCTTGATTATCTTGGTATTTCCATGTCCGATCTTGCCGCTGCTGCAGATAAATACTTTAATGGCGACATAAACGAAGCACGTTTTGCTGCTATCGCAAACATGACGGAAACCGGCAAAGTCATGGCCGACACCATGGACGAATGCCAAGCTAATGTGGACAAATTTACGGCTGCATGGGATCGTTCTGAGAACCTAAGTGCAACGGTCAGCGGGCTTGCTAATGGACTTGGCATCATTAAAGATTTTCTTGGCGCGATAAAAAACGTGGTTTTGGAGCCTATCTTTGGAAAAATCCCCAATTTGTTTGACAAGCTATTAGATAGAACAGCAAAACTTGGGATGCAACTTATCGGCCTTCGTCATCGGCTTCAGGAAAGCGGCTTCTTCGAGGAAAAGCTTCAGAAGATCGTGACATGGGTTACCGGTCTGGGTAAGCAGATAAACACAATTTGGAACAGCATTAAGAATCTGGACTCGGTTAAGCAGTTGTTGGAAAACCTCAAGCAGATCAAGAACTGGTTCAAGAGCATTGGCAAAGGTGCGCTTGATACTATTTCAAATTTTCTTGACGACCTGTCTGGCGGTGATCATGCCGAGGGTATCAACAATATTGTCGGCGCTGTGGACGCGCTGGTCAGCGGTCTGAACTGGCTGATTGATACGGTGCAATCTGGATACGGTGCGGTAAAGACCTTCTTTGAGTCGCTGGATTATTCTTCTATCGGAACGTTCTTCAGCAGTGTCGTTAGCTCCTTTGGCGGAGACGGCTCGGCGGCAGGCGGGATAATTTCTAACCTATCAAAAATCGGTGAGACGTTGCAGGGGTTCTTTAGCATAATTCTAGGAAACGGCGCGAATGCCTTTGACACCGGAAAGAGTCTGGTTGCTAATCTGTTTAACGGTATTGCAGCCGGATTTAATGATGGAACGCTGATCGCAAATCTGAAGACTGCTGCCGGTTATCTGCTTGGCATGGATATTCTTCTGAAGCTGATTCAGGGAACAAGCGCCGTAACAAAAATGATTACCGGGCTTGCCGATCTGCCGGAGAAGCTGGGCAAAGTACTTGACGGCACTCTCGGCGTTTTGGAAAGTTATCAGACAGAGCTTCGCACCGAGTCCATTAAAAATATAGCAATTGCAATGATCGCTCTTGCAGGTGCTGTTGCAATTATGAGCCTTATCCCGGCAGATAAGTTCGCTACGGTAATCGTTGGCTTGACCGCTGTGATCGGCGTTATGATTCCTCTGGTGAATGCCATCACCAAATTGCAGGCCGCACGAGTAAGTAAAGTAACCGATATTTTCGGTGTTTTGAATAATTTCGCAAATAAAATCGCTCCTATGCTTGGGATGGCAGCGGTCTTTGCAGCGGCCGGAGCCATGATTAAGATGATTGGCCAGGGCATTCTTGAGATTGCGATTGGCATTGCGCTCATTGCGTATGCTGTCAACAAGGATCCCGGAGCCGTTTCCAAAGCCGTTAGTACCCTACTGCCGTTCTTTGAGTGGATCGTCACCATCCTTACAGTTCTGGGCACTGTAGGAGCCATCATGACATTCATGGGCAAAGACGTGATGAGCTATGCAGCGCTCTTTGCCTCTTTTGGGGCAGCATTTGCCGGAATCGGAGCAGGGCTTCTGATGATTGCCGGCGGTATTGCCATCATGGCCAATTGTGACCCAACGCGCTTGGGGGATGCTTTCAATAAGCTGATGGGTTTCATGGTGATGATCACCCTGATGGTCGCCTTGCTCATGGCTTTAGCGTTGGCTACCAAGGGCGACTATTCCAAATTAGCCGCTGCGGAAGGACTGCTCAAAGCTGTTGGCGGCATGTTCGTCAAGATTGGAGCCGCGCTGCTTCTTGTGGCGCTCGCCGTCGGGGTGCTATCTATTATTCCGACAGCCAGAATGGAACCGGCTATGCGGGCGCTTGCTATATTCGCTGCTGTAGTTGGCGTTATTGTAGCTATTATTGTTGGGCTTGCTTCCCACATGAATTACGCCTCGTTTGAGTCAGCAGCATCTGTTGTCAAAGCGGCGGGCAATGCCTTTGTAAAGATTGGGGCGGCTTTGCTTATCATGGCCCTCTCGATCGCTATCCTGTCAATTGTTCCTACCGACCAAATGCAGCCTGCGGCAATTGCACTTGGCATTCTTGCCGGCGTTATCGGAGCAATCATGATTGCTATCACGGCAATTGCAGCGCATTCTAACGGCACGAGCGATGTAGCAGCGTCTTTGACTGCGGCCAGTACCGGTTTCGTCAAAATGGCAGCAGCAATTCTGATCATTGCCGGAGCGATTGCGTTGCTATCCAATTTTGGCGGATCCAACATGCTGGCTGCAGCAGGAGTAATCGCCGGTTTAGCCGCCGGTCTTGGGATAATGATAGGCATCCTATCCACACTAGATGCCGACGGGCTACAGACTGCCGCACAGACGTTCATTCTGGCGGCAACAGCATTCTTAATTATTGCGGCAGCGGTTGTGGTCCTCGGCTATGCGATGTCGCAGTTTGAATCAGTTGGTCAGTTTGCTCTGGCTATTTTCACACTGGTTGGGGCGCTTGTAGCCCTAATGGCTGTTGTTGGTGTTATCGCATTTCTTAGCACTCAGGTTCCCGGACTCAGCATGGCTCTGAGCGCCGTTGCTGATATTCTGATGATCATTGCCATGGCGTTCCTGGCTGCCGGTGTTGGTGTGCTTGCATTTTCTGTTGGTATTCAGTTGCTTGCCAACAACACGCAAGCAATCCCGGCGGTGCTTTCCGCCATTGGGCAAGGCCTCCATATGATGGCCACTTACATCAAAAACGATAAGGGCGAACTTGCAATCTTTGCCCTTGTGTTGGCAGGTGTAGGTGTCGCCTGCGCTGGACTTGCAAAGCTTGTTGCAGCTCTGGCCCCTGTGTTCAGCACATTTGTAGAGCAGCTTGGGACCATTCTTAACACAGTTGTTACCGCAGTTATCAATGGCGTAGATAAGCTGGTCACGGCAGTTGGTAACGGACTTGGCAAGCTAATCTCGTTAATCGGTAGCCATCTGCCATCCTTGAAAACACTTCTGATTGCTGGCGCTGCCCTGCTGATTACCGGGTTCCTTGAGTTTATAACTGGAGCCATGGGAGATCTGGTGAACAGTATTGTAAAGCTTCTCATTGTGGGTATCAATAGTATCTCTATTGCGATCATTGACAATGGGGAACAGATTGGCGCGGCAATCGGCAACTTGCTTGAAGCGCTTGGGCTGCTGGTCTTGAATGGGATTAAGGGCCTTCTTGAAAGTTGGAATATTCCGACTGGATGGATGGACGACATGTTCAATCTTGACGGAGCAAACAGTCTCGTTCTTGGACATCTTCGTGAAAATAACGAGAAACTCAACAGTGAAGTCAAAGAGACCATGTCCGGCGTCGAAGAGACCGCAAAAAATGGGCTGAAGAGCATTGGTAACACTGTTGCTGATGGCGCTGACGGATTGTTTGGTAAAGCAGGGACCGTTGCGACCGATGATATTCATTCTGCCGGCACTGCTGTAAAGAACGAGATCACCAAAACCGGCAAGGAAATCGATGAACTCAGGCAGGAGCAGTTTGACCGCAACCGGCGCAATACTGTAGATGCTATTGACAAAACTGGCGAAACAATCGAACGAAATGTCGACGGCAGCATTATTAAACCCGCCCAGAAGAAAGCAATGGAAGCGGCGGGATTGATTTCCGATGCCGGAACAGGCAGTATATCAGCGAAGATCAAAGAGCTCGGCCTGAACTACAAAGATATGCAGTCCTGGGCAAACGAGTACTTTGACGGCAACATTCAGAAAGCCACCGAGTTTGCAGAGGCGCTGGACCGCCTTAACAGCAGTACCGAAGGGCTTAAATGGTGGGCTGACAATTACTTTAATGGTGATGTTTCTGCCGCTATGGAACAGGGCCTTGCCAACCTGCAAGCTACCGGAAAAGTAACGGCGGACAGTTGGGAAGAAGCCGCTAATAATCTCAAGGCCTACCGTGGAGAAGGCGCGGATATTTCCGACAGCGTTGCTTATGCCAATGCCGGTAAAGCGGACGGAGAGGCGTATGGTAACAACTTTATTGACGCCTTCCAGGGCCTCATGGCAGGAGAAGGTATTTCCGGGAGTACCCTTCTTGGAGATATGGACATGGGCCAGCTGGGCGACATGCTCAGCGGTGCCGGACTAAGCTTTGACGCCGACAGCCTGGACTTGTCCAATATCTCCGAGGTGCTAACCGAAAACGGCTTTGACCTCCCGCTTACAGGTGTGGATTTCTCAAATCTGTCGCTGGATGAACTCATGGCGTATATGAGTGACGTCGGAACGGATGCTGGAGAAACCGCGGGCGAGGAAGCCGTCAACACCGCTGCAGAGAACATCGCCGGCAGTTCTGGAGAGTTGGCAGCAGCTACCAACGCCGCCGCGTCTGAGGCGACCGTAGAGAACATGGAAGCCATCAAGACCAGTGCGGAAGAAGCCACCGCTGCGGCAGAGACGGCAACCGCTGCTTCCGAAACAGCTACCGCTGCGGCAGAGACTGCAACTACAGCAATGGAAACGGAAGCTACCGCCGCACAAGGAACCCAGACCGCAGCTGAAGCGGCCATGGCTGCCATGGATACGGCATCTGAGCAAGCTGCGGTGTCCGGATCGGCTATGATGATGGCGTATATCAGCGGTATTAATAAAAACAGTTCTATTGTTGTTACTACTGTAGCGAACGTCGCGCAGGCAGCCGTTAATAAGCTCTCAAGTTTCCGACAGAATTTCTACAACACTGGTTTGAATCTTGGTCAGGGACTAATTGATGGTTTGCAGGCAAAACAAAGTGAGGCTGAAACTGCCGGATACAACTATGGTAAAGCAACCGCGGATGCAGTAGCGAGAGGTGCAGACACAGCATCTCCTTCTAAAGCAACAATGCTTACCGGTAAATACATTGGCGAGGGGCTTATCATTGGTATGCGGCGTATGGCATCAAACGTGTCTGCTACGGGAGAGAAAATCGGTTCTTTGGCCGTTAACGCCATGCAGTCGACCATTGAACGAATTCGCGGTATTATTGACGGGACACTTGAGGTCGACCCTACCATCCGTCCTGTTTTGGATATGTCAAATGTTACTGCCGGAGCAATGGCAATGAACGGGCTGTTTGGGAACCCGAGTATGTCGTTGTCCAGCGCAAACCTTAGTGCAATTCGGTCTTTGTCCGGTCTTTCTATTGGCTCACAGCCAGCCTCTGCAGTGGCCGGAAGCAACGCCGATATCATAAGCGCCATCCGCGAAATGAGAGGGGACATTGATCAGCTCGGCGACCGCATCAGCCAAATGCGCATCGTGATGGACTCCGGCGAGCTTGTCGGATCTATCGGAACCAAAATGGACCGCCGGCTCGGTGAGATTGCCAAACACAAAAGTCGCGGTAACTAAACAAAAACGACCCGGTCTGTTGGCTACTACTCAGCTTTCAGACCGGGCTATTTTACTGAACAACCACAAATTCAAAATGGGAGGAACCCAATGTATCATTCGATCTATTTCGCTCCGTCGCCAGAGGTGTTTCAGTCTGGTATTATCGACAAGAACGAGACGGACAGGCAAAAAGTTATAGACATCTGGGAAGATTGGCACCTGGTTTCCTCCTCGCGTCCGCTGTTCCTTCCTCCGAAACTTAAAGACAGCTACGTAGATATTCCGGGTGGAGATGGAGCACTGGATCTTTCCGAGGTGCTAACCGGAACGCCTGTATACAGCAACCGAACCGGAAGCTGGGATTTGTACGTCATGAATGGCTACTGGGATTGGGTTGATGCATATTCCACCATCATGAACTATCTTCACGGACAGCGCATGTACGCGATTCTCGAAGATGATAAGGCCCATTACTACGAGGGCCGGTTCACAGTGAATACGTGGAGGAGCGATCCGAGCTACAGTAGAATTACCATTAACTATAACGTTGACCCTTATAAATATACGGTCCTTCAGAATGAATGGTACTGGAATCCCTTTGATTTCGGGGCGCCTTTAGACGACAACATCAATACGGACGCAGATTACGGTCAATGGCTAGAGGCCAATAGAAAAGGCAACACTGCTTTGATGGGCCATACATATCACCATGAGAATACCATTAACGGCGTGGACCTGCTTAGCCCAGAGAACGAGAGCACAGCTCGGATAAGCGCTAATGATTTCCAACTCGCTTTCGGCGGCGGCGCCATCCCAGATTATCAAAACATGACCGTTGCTGGAACGCTTGAGACCGTAGTTAAGGGTATTGGTAAAAAGATTACGCCGACATTTGAAGCTGCTCTTCCAAGCACTACAGTAAACAGCGTAACGTACGTAGACACATGGAATTACAGTGGTTTGAACGGAAAGACACACGTCGGTTGGCAGACGCAGAGCCAAGCCGAAGATTTTAGGGTGGGCGACTATGCTCCAGTAAAACCAGCCGAAACTATATCCGAAGGTATGCTTCAGAGTGCAACACTATATCTGACAATCGACGGAACCACCTACACTATTCCTCTACATACGGAGGCAAATGACAGCCTCAATTCTGGGGCCTATGCACTTTTTGGGACGGTACCTAATACGGATCCGACGCCGAAAGTAAAGCCATATGTAATCTGCGTTCCAAACGAGCTATCCGATACACCTGCCGGAACATATTTTAAAAGGGAGTCTGGCGATACCTGGACAAAAGCAGAACTAACCTGGACGCAGACCCCCGACACAACATACGGAGTCACTGTCCAGCAGATCTACCCGGATGGAACCAGCACGGAGCGTTTTCAGATCCCGTATGGAGGAAAAGTCTATATTCCAGGAATCCTAATCGTTGACGGTGCTAATACACTTATTTTCAGGGGCTGTGGAACAGTGACCATGAACTACAGAGGAGCAAGCCTGTAATGTATTACATCTATATAGACAATCTGTCATGGGACAGTGCGGGCAATTTAAAACCACATCAGGAGCGGTTAATGTATATGCCAGGCGTGGACGACCTGCTTGTGCTGAATCCGAAGCTCACGATGGAATTAAACAAGGCCGGTTCTCTGGAATTCAAAATGCCATATAACCATATCATGCTGGAGGATCTTCATGAGCTTCGATCCAACGTAATTGTTCGGAGAGACCGGCGGACCATCTGGAAAGGGCGCGTCACCAAAATCGATCGCGATTTTTACAAAAATGCCAGTGTTTACTGCGAAGGGGCGCTCGCGTTTCTTAATGATACGTTGGTTCCTCCTTACGAGTATAAAGAAACTACAACTACCGTTGCGCAATTATTTGAATATTTCATTACACAACATGTGATAGAAGCTTCCGAGGGACGTAAAATCCAATTAGCAACCCCTTCTTGCGATGTCACCAAAGTGTCCTGGGAGGTAGAGCATTATCCGGAGCTGGTAATACCCGAGGGCAGCACCGGTGATGAGACCCACGTCATTGACCCAAACGACACGGAGATCAAAGTCGAAAACAAGTCATATCCTCAGACTCTGGAAGAACTGACGAGCGTTCTTGTAGATGAGTATGGTGGATATTTGTATCTGACATATGGCGCAAATGACAAGTACTATCTGGGCTATTACCAAAAGTATGGCGGATCCGAACAGAGAAGATCCCGACAGAAGATCATGTTCGGAATCAACCTGCTGGACTTCTCAGAAAGTCAAAGTGCGGAAGATCTCTTTACCCGTATCCGTCCCATCGGCGCTTCCGATCTTGCAACGGATCCTGCGGTTATTGAGAATAAGACCGCCATGCAGGAGTACGGGAAAATCACCCGCACCGAAACGTGGAACGATATTGAAGATGCTAACGAGCTTCTTCGCAAGGGACGGAAACGGCTGCTTGAGGGGTCGCGCATCAGTCAGACGATTGCGATTAAGGCAGTTGACCTGCAATTGCTTCGGCCTGACGAGGAGGACGAGATCGAGCTTGGCGATAAAGTCGGCGTGTTCTCAGCTCCGCACGGTATCAATCAGGAGTATATTTGTTCCCAGATCATTATCGATCTGCAGGATCCATCTAACACAGAGTACGTGTTCGGAGACGTATATACATCACTTACCGGCACACGGGTTTCCGGAGATACTTCCTCCGTCGTGCTGGACAATCAGGCTGAAACCCAGGAGTTTTAGGGTTACGGCAATACGATGAAAGGAGAGTTGATTATGGCTAACATCACCAATGAACTCGACACAATCAGTTCAGGTGTATATGGCCGCGATATTAAAAGGGCTATTCATAGCGCTATCGACAAATTAAACCAAAACGGCACAGAAGGTCTGTCTGATGCGGCTGCCAATGCGGCTGTAAGTGCCACCAAGTATCAGAGTATTGACAAGGCTTCTGCAGAAGGACAGGAGGCACTTAATTGGCTTGTAGAAAATGGGTTTATGCAGGGTGGAGAAGCGTTCACACCGATGAACAAAGACGTTGTCCGAGCATTTATTATTCTTAAACGTATGGGTCTCATCGGAAACGATGATTCACAGGGTGCCTCTGGGTATAAGATCTATACGTATTTCAGAGCGAGAGCAGACGCCAATGGCATCCCCCGATGGGCACAGCCAACCATCTACAAGCTGATGCACAAAGTTGGCATAGATGGACATCCTTTGCTCCGTGGCGTAGACGATCCACTTACGTCAGACCCGGTGCTTGTTATTGGGGATGACAACCAAGATTACCCATTCGTATATGATAAAACGCCTCTGTCCAGCTCGGAACAGCGTGGACTGTATAACATCAAACTGAATATTTCAAGCGAGATGCTCCGCACGCTGGTAATCATTGACCGGTCTGGTTATTTTGAGGATCTTGTTTGGACCTCGATAAATTGCGACGCTCAGCTGCCATAAAGGACGTGATACACCATGGCCAGATTAGTATGGGATCAGACGGCGGAACGGCTGTATGAGACCGGCGTCCGGTACTGCGTGGCGTATCCGTTTAACCGGAGCAGAGAGCATCCATATTCTCCGGGTGTCGCATGGAATGGACTGACGGCAATCAAGCAGGACCCAAATGTCACGTTCAAGCCGATTTATGCAGACGACACCAAGTATTTGAATCTCCCCCATGAGTCTCTGAAGCTGAAAGTGGACGCCTATACCTATCCTGATACTATCGCCATCGCTGACGGTTCCGCTGATCTGGCACGGGGCCTTCGTCTTAGTCAGCAGCGGAGAAAGATATTTGGGCTCAGCTATGTATCCACGGTCGGAAATGACACAGAGCTCAACGACTATGGCTATAAGATTCATCTGATCTACGGATGTATGGCCTCTCCGGTTGAGAAAGCGTTTTCGACCATAAATGACGGAATCGGGCCTGTGACATTTTCCTGGGACGTCATCACCAACCCCATTACACTGGAAGGATTCAAACCACTGTCGGTCATCACGGTTGACTCCGCTACCTGTGCACTGACTCCGGAAGGCCAATCCGGCCTTGTCAAGCTTCGGGATATTTTGTGGGGCACCGATACGACAGAACCATACCTTCCGCTGCCGTGGGAAGTGGTGGAGATATTTACGGCGAAGAAGTTCTATCTTGTGGATGAGCTTGATCAGATTCTTATGGATGAGGACGGAAACTTCTACATTGACGCTGATGGGGATTCGTGAGGTGAGGCAATGAGCGATATTTATACTGCAGATAAAGAAACAGTCTCAGGCGTTGCACCGCACGACAAATACGTAATTGAGCAGGATAAAAAACTTCGCCTTATCACCAGAGAAGAAGCAGCTTTGGGAGAGAAAGGCGTGATTGCTGCATGGTTAAATGACCGTGGAGAATTGCTGCTCCAACTGGGCGGAAAGGAGGACTGACGTCATGCCGAATATACCACTTGCAACCAAGCCAAAAACCAATCATATGCTGGACCATGACAGCTTCCTTACCGTCACAGAAGAGGGCCTCAACCGCCGGGTGGAGCGAAAAGATCTTGAGGTTGATGAAGATATCTCACTGATTCTGGATGGATACATTAACGAGCACGGTGAACTGATGTTGGTCCTTGGCGATATGTTTGACAACAACCCGGCGACTGTTGAATTTAACTATATGATACCCGGAGGCGGTGGCAGCGTTGGCGACTTTGAGGTCGGTCCAGTTGAAAGTGTGGGTGACAGACTGTCCAGTAGCGACGAAACGGTTGCTACAGCATTGGTCGCTATCTATGGGGTGCATCAGCTTGGACACTACAGCGGCTGTCACAGCGGCGAGAAGCTCAGCGACAGTACAGATATTAATTCGGTACATAGGGAGGAAAATGCATCGTGAACGGTGTTATCAATAAAAACTGGCTTGGAATCAAGAATAGCATGCTTCTTAAGGGATATGGCGGCAGCGGGAAGTACTACAAAGCCGGTGTTACAGACGTGATTGACACTACAGGCGCTACGGCGGTTGCACACAGTATCACGTCCTTACTTGGAGATAATCTAGTCAATAGCAGTAGCACCTCGGCTGAAGCTCTTACTGTGCGTTTTGGTACGTCGAACACCCCGCCAACTGGAGAAGAACGGAATCTAGGCAGCCCCTGGACGAACAATCTAAAATATGTGAAAACAACACGTAGCAATTTGACATGGAACGGGAATACTGCGTCACGTACATATACTGTTACTGTACAAAGCGAGGCGAGTGGTTCTGAAGTGATTCGAGAATTTGGCTTGTTCTGTCACGGGATTAGAACGAGTAGTAGCAACGGTTGTGACATTCTTCTATATCATGAGATTCTTGACGAACCCATTACACTCAACCAGTTTGAGACCGCCACCATCTCCTTTACGGTCTCTATGACCTTCACTGAGCCGACCAGTGGGTGGGTGGCGCCGGCATGAGCAGAGTTATAAATGTTGGGCCGGTTACAGCTTATGGGCTGGCTGTAAAAAACGGATTTGTTGGGACTGAGCGGGAATGGCTGGAGAGTTTGCACGATCACACTACCTGGGTAGGAACCAAAGCCGAATATGACGCGCTACCGGCTCATGACGAGGGAACTATCTACTATACGCTGGAGGAGTCTACATGATTAATGCCCCCACTAGTTACGCGGCGGCTATATATCAGGGCGAACGAAACATAGAAGAAGTACGAATCGGCAACAATAAAGTTTGGCCAACCATGGGGGAACCGTCAATTTTTCAGCTAACGTTGACGTCAAAGCTAGACATCGATATTTATTATACCCAGACAGCCCCTTCCAGTGTATTGGTAAACTGGGGTGATGGCTCTGAGCCAGGATACACGCCGGCTTTGAATGCACATCTTCATCACCGTTATTATGAGCCAGGTGACTATGAACTACAGCTGACTTCCCGAAAGGGGTGTACGTGGAGTCCAGGTGCAGTTGATCAAAACGATTCTACTATCAACTATGGATTCTTAGGCAGTTATGGATCAACAAAGGACGGTACGACACCGGAGCTGACAGGATTTGCTCTTTCTAAAGAAGCCAGGCTTGATGTTCCATATGCGTTTTATGGCTGTACCGGACTTACCTCGGCGTCTGTTCCGGCGTTTATTTCTTCCACGAGCGATTATATTTTTGAAGCATGTTCTGGTTTAACGGAAATCTCCCTTCCGGACTCCATGCAAACCATCGCTTGGGGTTTGCTATTCGACTGCTCAGCGCTTGTAGAAATTACGTTACCCTGCAATTTGAGCTCCATTAGTGGTCATGCGTTTCGCGGAACGGGTATACGAACCATTGATATTCCGAGCACCGTTACCAGCATTGGCGAAAATGCATTTGCTTATTGCACGGATCTTGAGGCTTTTTATTTCCCACCGCTTGTGACCGCTATTGCGAACGATGTACTCCGTAACTGCACGTCCCTCTCGGTAGTCACCATTCCAGAAGGCGTTGTATCAATCGGTTCGCAGGCGTTTTTCCTCTGCTCCAGTTTAAGCAGCTTGTCACTGCCGGCATCATTAACGAACATATATGGAGACAACAATACGGACGGCAATATGATTTGCTTCCAGCGTAGTGGCATAACTAACTTTCATGTTGCAGAGGAGAATCCAGCATTCTGTGATGTCGATGGAGTGCTGTATACTAAGGACCGATCCACGTTGCTGGTATATCCGCCGGCAAGGCAAGGGGCATATACAGTACCAAGAAAAGTTACTGTCCATTATCATGCATTTTATTATTGTGTTGGCTTAACAAAGATAACCTTATCAACTGGTGTGGTACTTGCGGGTGCAGGTGATGGGCATACGTTCGGAGCATCGGCCTTCCAATTCTGCACGGCCCTTATTGAGGCGGATCTTGGGTTAACAACCATTTACGGGCATGTGTTCCAGAACTGCACTGCGCTTGAGAAGGTTTGGCTGCGGTCCACGTGTACCACTATAACTGCTTCTGCCGTCAGCCAGTCGCCGTTTTACACGACAAACAAAAACTGTGTACTGTATGTAGCGGCCAGCAGCAAGCCATCTGGCTTTGGAAGCTATTGGGATAATTATGACGGTTCAACAAAACTATCCGTGGTGTACAGACAAACCACTAGCCCATTCTAAGGAGGTGTCGTTATGACTGTGTACCGAACGAGTGACCCTGAGGAGGCCTGGTGGCTGTCAAAAAAATGCCTCGCCGGACAAGAAGGGCTGATTATTGTTACTACGGAAGTTCCATGCGTTTGGACGGGCAAGCTTAGGACGTTTAACAAAAAATACTGCGAGGAACACAACGTTCCCGTGGCCTATGGAGAGTACCTGGGAGGGAGCATTGTGGCCTTCCCGAGTGACCTCTCTATTATGGAGGTTCGTTGGGGCGATTCTTCGTTTGCCCAAGACGTCATACACACGGTTGAACAGTGGCTGCTAACACGCGGACTTGCCGTAACGTACGATACTAACGACCTTCTTCTCGACGGAAAGAAAGTAGCGTCCTGGGCCAGAGCTACCACGGTGAAAGGGTGGTGCCAGAGCGTCGTGCACTTTTCCATCGGCACGGATCTGGAGCTAATCAGAGAAATATGCATTAAGCCTATGACAAAGATCCCAGGAAGTCTAACCCCATATGGCATTACAGCAGAAGATCTTCTGAAGCTTTTAGAGCTATCTGAGTAAAATCAAAATGGGAGGCAGATTCCAATGAGCATTTCTAAAATTATCAACATTGCCCTGGCTGAGGTCGGCTACGTGGAGAAGGCCTCTAACAGCAGCCTTTATGATAAGAAAGCAAACCCGGGCAGCGCCAACTGGACCAAATACGGCGCATGGTACGGGCTTAACGGACCCGGTGCACCCTGGTGTGACATGCTCGTCTCCTGGTGCGCGGAACAGGCTGGGGAGGCATCTGCTGTTGGACGGTTCTCCTATGTGCCCTATCACGCGAAGTTCTTCCAGGAGAGAGGGCAGTATTTCGCAAGAGGAGAAAAGCTGCCGCAGGCCGGAGACGTGATATTCTTCCGGGAGTTCGAGCATATCGGCTTGGTAGAGTATTGCGACGGGACCTATGTATATACCATTGAGGGCAATACTTCCGACGGTGATACGCTGGACCCCAATGGCGGCGCGGTTTGCCGGAAGTGCTATTCTCTCGACAGCGTGTATATTCAGGGCTATGGCCGGCCGGACTATCAGGAAGACGATGAAAAAGAGGAGGAAGCAACTACAGTGAGCACAAAGGTTTTGGGTATCGACGTCAGCGAGCACAATGGAACAATCAATTGGACAGCCGTCAAGCAGGCTGGTGTGGAGTTTGCCATCATTCGGACTGGTTACGGCAAGTCTTATGTGGATTCTCAGTTCAAGCGGAACATTACGCAGGCCATTGCCCAGGGAATTCACGTGGGCGTTTATCACTTCACCTATGCTCTGGATGCGGCGGGTGTCAAACGGGAAGCGGAGTTTGTGCTCTCCCTCCTGAAAGACTACAAGATTGACCTGCCCGTGTTCTTTGACTTTGAGTATGATACGGTCCGTTATGCCAAAGAAAACGGCGTGACTCTTGGACGGCAGGCTTTCCTGGACCACACCAAGGCTTTCTGCGATGTCATTGAGGCCGCGGGATATCGGGCCGGTACTTATTACAATTACAGCTACTACAAGCAGTACTATGACAAGAATACCCTCGGCTCCTACGTCCAGTGGTATGCTCAGTACAATGCCACCGCCGACATCTCCGGCTGGGACATTTGGCAGTATAGCTCTAAGGGCACCCTCTCCGGCTGCACGGGCCATTTCGACATGAATGAGATGACCAGAGAAACTTTTGAGAAGCTGACCAACTTCAAAATGGCAGGCTGGCAGAAGGATTCTAACGGCTGGTGGTATCGCTATGAAGACGGAAGTTATCCGAAGGCAGCACTGGCGGGCATTGACGGCTGCTGGTATTACTTCGATGACGACGGGTACCTGGTGCAGAACGCCTCCTGGAGCTACAACGGCGTGCTGTATACGGCCGACAATGACGGGAAAGTAACATTTGAGGAGGAGAACGCTGTGAAAGAGGAGAAGTATTACGAGAAGCTCGGCGACCTGCCTGCCCACTATCGGACAGAGATTGATAAGCTGGTCGCTGCCGGGTTCCTGAGGGGCAAGAGCGGTGAGGGTGATAGCATGGTGCTGGATCTCCATGAAGAGGCCGTTCGGAGTCTGGTTGTTCTGGCAAGAGTCGCTGCACAGAACGGGCTGATTTAATATGACCATCGGGGATATTCTCGCGTTGGTTGAGTTCAAGGATGGGGTCTCGATCGGGGGCCTCATCCTGATTATTTTACTCACCCTGATTCAGATCTCACCGATCAAGATCAACCCTTGGGACTTAATTCTGCACTGGATTGGAGACCGTCTCACTTCCAACATAAAAAAGCAAGTATCGTCTCTGGAGAAGAAGCTGGACAAGCACATTGCCGAGTCTGCGGAGCGGGACCTGAAAGATACCAGAGCGCAGATTCTGGCCTTCTGTAATTCCTGCATGAATGGGACTCGTCATTCCAAAGAACAGTTTGACTTTATTATTAAGCAGTGCGACGACTATGAGACATATATCGCGGAGAATGATATTCGCAACGGTGTGATTGAGTCTGCCATGAAAGAGATTCGCCGACTTTATGACAAGTGCATTCAGAACAATAGCTTTTTGAAAGAGGGGCAGGACCCTGAACCATTTGCAATGAAGACTGGAATGGATCAGGCCCAGGTTCGTCAAGCGACTGAGGCCATTCGTGGGGGAAGGTGCTGATTCGCTGTGCGCTACACAATTGACGGCAGTATTCTTACCGGAATTGCAGACGCTATCCGGAACAAGACAGGATCTGAGGCAGGCATCGCGCCGGTTAACATGGCGAACGAAATCGATAATATTCCGTCTGACATTGCTGGGGCTTTGTCTACGGCCCGCGCTATATTAGACAACCAATTTATGGCCCGGATCCAAGGTGTCCTGTCAGCCGCCGAGATGGCCCAGTATCAGAATACCTGGGAATTGATTTACGCAGAACTTGGATTAGGAGGCGATTGATAATGTCCGATTCTCATGTAGAGGAATACCTTAAGAAACTAAACGGTCAGGATGTCGATATCTCCTTTGAGCCGCAAAGTAATGTCGAGCTGTATCTCGCTAAAATGAACGGCATGAATGTACAGCTGCCGCCTGAGCCAGAAAGCAGAGTCGAGGCGCTTCTTGCCGACTATATTGAGTCTGGCGGGGGAGATACCGCCCCATCTATAACTCGAATCACAACAGCTTTTCGGAATTTTGATAGTGCACAATATATGAATACATATGGGATTGATGCCTTAACGTCATACTCGTTTGTCCCTATTGTTAATTATTTTGTGTCTTTGGGTACTACCGAAAATGAAGCAAAAATATGTACAGCGATTCTTGCGCTCATCTCTTGTCTTACGGATTGTGAACATCTTCGTACGCAGCAACTTCAACAATACGTTATGAATTTCAAATCGGTAGTAAGCGATAATGTTATTGATGGCTATTTAGAGTCCATTCGTGGGTTCATTAAAACAAGCGACATCGCGTGGACTTATTTATGCGGTGCTGGAGATGCTCCAATTTGCGCAGAGCTAGCCGATGTAATTATATACACAGCTTCTCTATCAATCAATGATACTTAAGGGATGGTGTTTCAACATGACTAAATTTACAAAAGATTGGGCGACTGCAGCGCTGATCAGAGCTGCTAGAAGCTTTGCACAGGTGGCCTTGGGCGGCATCACCGTTGGGGCTGCACTGGATGAAGTAAATTGGATTCGTATCTTTTCCGTAGCCGCCGTTGCCGCAATCTATTCTATTCTGACCAGCGTTGTTACAGGCTTGCCTGAAGCTAAAACTGACGGCACACTGATCGTCGACGACACGAATGGAGACACCACCAACTATCTCTTCCAGGTGGAGACACCGCTGGATGAGATGCAGACTAAGAAATCTGTACGGATGAACGTGGAGGTGCACAAATGATCAATTTCGGAAAGGACGTGCCGTTTCAGAGAATTCGGCGTATTACGGGGTATCTCACCGGAGACCTTTCAACATGGAATAACGCAAAGCAGGCGGAGGAGAAAGACCGGGTTACACACGGGATGCATGCTTCTGCCAAGAAAACTAACAACCCGGCCTGAAAGCTCTGGTACAGCTCATAGGTCGGGTTGTAATCGATTGTCTACCCGTGGACGTATCTGGTTTTCACCTTGGTAGACTTTCCATCGGATACACTGGTAGTTACTTTGTATCCTCTGTGTGCGGGTTTCACCTTAACCCGAATTCTTTTTACAATTCTTTTCGCCATTCCTCCTTCACCTCCTCCTACATGGCCCGGCGGTGATACAAAGAGCAGTTTGATCTGGTCCATCTACTGAGCTCTTTGTGACTTACACATCTATTATATCATAGCATTGACGATCTCTCAACATATAGCGCATATTATGGTCAGCTTTGTGACTTTTGCACAACATCTTGTAATGTTTTAACTAAACCAAAAGAAAGGGGCAAATCATCATGGCCAAGAAAGAAATCATTAAGGTACCCTTTAACCGAGAACGTCTGGAGCTGGCGATGACCAACTACGGCTACAGCTACAAGGCGCTCTCTAAATACTCCGGTGTTTCTGACACCAGCATCCGCAGAGGCGCAAAGGCCGGCGAGATCAACCGGGAGTTTGCCATCAAGATTGCAGAACAGCTCTGTGTCACCCTGGCGTTCCTGTCTGGTGACAAGAGCATGGACCGCATTGCCAAGGCATTCAAAACAGTTAACGCGTTCATGGACACCGCGCCCGAGCTGCTTCGGATGGAGATCGACCCGACTGCAACCGCTGCGGAATAATTCAAAATGGGAGGTAAATGATTATGGGTGCGTCAATTCTTGACCGGCTCAACGAACGGAACGGCACTACCGACCACACCATTGCCGGTGCACTGAAGAGCTACATCATTCGTAACGGCGGTGATCCTACAGGTCTCCAGAACATTGCGGATTTGGTGGCAGCGCTACCGGAGGGCGGTGGATCTGGCGGAGCAAAGGTTTACACGATTACTGGTACTGATCATAATAATTCCGTGGTCCCGGAGGGGTTTCCCACGTCGTTTAGCGTGAATGATGTTGAAAACGGGGACGTGGGCCTTATGTTGGTTTTGCGAGAAGTGTATCAAAAAGACGAAACGGACGAGCCGAGGGAAACGGTGCAGGTTCATTGGTTTAGTGAACGCAACGAAGCCTTGGACTTCGTGTTTGGACAGGCATATAATATCAGTACAGGCAACCTGGGGTGCATGTCAGTTATGTCATGGAACAGAAATCTCGGAACATGCAAACTGACACAATGGCATGATGGATGGACAGACAGCGAGACAGACAATTACTCATACTACGATTATTTATTCGGCGATGAATTTGTACACAACGAAATGGGTGACGAATATTACCGTAACACACAAGAAGCTGAAATGTCTGGTGAGGAGTTCGTATTATACAATCACTCAGTCACATGGAAACTGGTAGTGTTTGACAATCGATCTGCATAAATTCAAAATGGGAGTAAAAAAAACAGATCCGGCCCGAATGCTCCTCCTAAGCAATCAGACCGGATCAACCATCTCCTATTATACGCATAAGGGTAAGAGGCCTCCTTTCAACATTCCCTGCGCTCTTACCGGCTAGTTATGCCTCATCGTTTGTATGGTCTTCGCTGGCGTTTTCGTCAGCACCAATCTTGCTAATCACGGCATCGGCAGTGGATGCTAGGAAGTCTTCTCCGCACCCATTTTTGATTGCGAGCGTTCCGATATAGCAGATACCAGCAACCGCTATGCCAAATTTGATTGTATCGCAAACGATGCGCACGAGTTCCAGATTGATTGTTTCTCCCTCCTCTCTCTAACATAGAGTTATATGGAAACGGGCGTATGTAAGTGTGGTGCCCGGACAATCGCAGTGTATCATATCTGAGAACGGCGGTCAATGAGCAGAGTTACCAAATCGTGCCATAATGGGGGAGGGGTCCTTAACGGGCTCCTCCCTTCGCATGTTTTACAACTGGTATTCTTTTTTGTTGAGCGTACCGTTTATGGAACTCTCGGTATGTTAGGATTCGATTGACAGCAACTTTTACAATGCCTATAATGGAAAGGAGGTGAGTGCGATGGTATACTTGACCGCACGTAACGATAAGCAGTTGGGTATCTGTTTACGAATGCTGTATTCGGAAAGCGTGGAATTTAAAGTTGAGGTTATCATGAATGATCGTGATAAAATCGAATTCCGCGTGTATCCAATGCTCGATGAAATTCGTATTCCAGATATTATGCGTCGTTACGAGATCATGATATCGTAGTCCATCATTCCTAACGGGTTAAAGGTCGTGAATCACATGGCCTTTAACTCTTGCAAAAGAAGCAAGGAGATGCATGATGCAAATACTGACTAAAATAATAGAGCCATACCGGCTTTCTGATGGTTCATGGAAAGTAAGGCTTATTGAACGGATGGAAGAGTATCCGGTTGATAAGGAGCGAGACTTCGGATACTGTAATGTATGCGGCGACAAACGATATCCCGAGTGCATTGATGGGTGCATTCACAGGCGCGGTATTCCGCTAAAAGAGGGATGGGATGTCTGAATCCGCAAAAATTGCAACTGCTATAATGGAAAGAATGTAGTTTAATTGGTAAAACGCTACTTAGAGATGGAGGTTCAACCCCTCCCATTCTTTTTTCGTTTTGTCCGCAAATTTTACAGCCTCCTAGATGGAATAAACTATTAGGAGGTATGTGTATGTTCATAGATATTCTGATCGTGGTGCTTTGCATCGTGGTGGTCAAGAACATATTGGCGAAGTACATGTAAGCGAACGTGATATTCAGACTGGAAGGGTCCTGCGGGGCCTTTCCTTTTTACAACGACTTTTCTTTTTTTTGAAATCGCAAAAATTCCCGGGTGGGGTTTTCCGAAAAAACAATTCTGAACTGGAGTTCATACTGTCCTTAGTATATGCCATGAAATGTGCCACGGTGTTTACAGCCCTTGTGATACCAATGGGTTTGTAAAATAGAGAGAGTTTTCGAATCCCTCTCTCTCCGCCACTGGCCTCCCCTTGTGGGAGGCCTTTTTTGCGTTTTACCACGGTTTTACCCTGTTTTTGCAACTTATTTATGAGACTGAATTACCATATATTAGGCGCAAAACCCATGTTTGATACCCTCATATGCCACGAAATGTGACACGAGACCCCGAAAAATATGACACGAAAATCTGTCAAAAAGTTCAGACTTCTCCGGATTCTGATTTTTCATCTTTCAGCAGCTCAGCGAAGTACCGCTCAATTTCTGCATTTACCGCCTCTCTTTTTGCATCTGTGGTATGCTGGTAGATCCGTTTTAGAGTCTGGATCGACGACCACCCGCCACGCTCCATGGCGTATTTGTCCGGAGTGCCGAGTTCCAACATGATAGAGGCGTTCTGATGCCGGAGGTCGTGCAAGCGCATATGCGGAAGCCCCTCCTCTTTACAGATCAGAGTGAGCCGCTTGCTTAGTGTGTTGGCGTGGACGTTGCAGAAAGGGATATTCCGTGTTACACACTCATCCAGTTTCAAAGCGAGATACGCAGGAACTGGGAGTGTACGCTTGGATTTCCTGGTTTTTGTAGTTTTGACCACAAACTCATGGTTCTCATTTGGGACTTTGGCCTTTGTTACGTGCAGGAGCTGCTTCTCGGAGTCCCAGTCACTATGCTCTAGCGCCAGTATTTCTGATCTGCGCAGCCCGAGGAACATCGCCAGCAGGACCGGAACCTCGATGGATTCCCCATCCACTGCTCTGATCAGTTTTGCGCACTGGTCTTTATCCAGGATATTTCCCTCGAAATCCTCTGCTTGCGGCAGTGTGGCACGGATCTGGCGGCCACAGAACTGCTTTATTACTGCTGACAGAAGCCCTTTGACATTCGCAACGGTTTTGGGGCCGCTGGTCTTTGCCTCACGATTGATTGCCACCTGGGCTACATTATCGGTGATATTTCGGAGTTGCATGAGCATTTCCGGCTGCAGGTGGTTTTTCTTGATGTTTTTGTAGCCTCTGATCGTGGATGGGGACAACACGTTGCTTTTCATGTTAATATATTTGGTGATGGCTTCTTCCAGAGTCATGGTGGATTGGTCGAGAATGGTTTCATGGTGCCGCTGGGCTAATTCACTGGCCAGGCGGATGCACTCATATTTATCAGGGCTGGTAACGCTCTGGTAGACGCTCTTTCCATTTTCGTCTTTTCCAAGATACACACGAAGTCTCCAGGTTCCTGATGGTAGTTGCGTTGGGTTCATGATATCTGCCTCCATTCAGATGTAGAATGTCTCCGATTGTATCATAAGCCCTCCGTGTTTGAAAGGACAGAACCAATCTATTTTGTGACGACGGAACAATCTGTGCGCATGTTGTTCCAATAGTAATTGCCGTGCGCAGGTGTCCGGTTCTTATGGTATATTCTCTACATCTTAATATTTTGGAGGTATAGAGAATGCCAAAACTAAAAAAGTCGCCAACAGAACTGGCGAACACATACTTGCTGACGGCCATCGGTTCGTCAGCTATTTTTTATGCTAATTCGCCCCTGCAGCAGGCAAGAATTGTTGGCTTGTCCCGGGCCAGCTGGTATCGCCGGCTGAAAGCACCGGGAACCTTTACTGTTGATGAACTCCGAAAGCTTGCCAGGCACTATCGCTGGGATAACGACACCCTGCTGAAGATTGTGGGGTGGCAGTGATGGGATATTTGAAAGCAGAACTGTCACTCAAAAGTCCATATCACATCACCAAGCATCGGCAGTATGAGCTGATGCACTTTTGTTTGCAGTACCCGGAGTGGAAAGCAGAGTACCATGATATTTATGAGGCGATTGGCAGCATCCAACGGTCAGAAGTGGCAATTGTCCATGAGAAAGGCAGACCGGTGGAAGATCTGGCTGAGCGGCTGACGGAACTGCGGGCGGCAATGGAGCTGGTTGAGAAAGCTGCTGACTATGCTGACAGAGAGTTGCGAGAGTTCATTATTCTCGCCGCAACAAAAGACGTGAAATACCCGGCGCTCAGTACTCGCTATGGGGTGCCCTGCGGAAAGGACCTGTGGTACAGCACATACCGGAAGTTTTTCTGGATACTAAGTCAGATGAAGGGGCTGTGATGCGGCTCCCGATTATTTTTTACTATCCGCAAAAATTACAAGTTCTATAATGGAACCTACGGGTTCTATATATTTTTTGCAGGAGGTAACGTTGTGGTCAGCTTGACAAGAAAGGCTGGAATCAGTATAGTGAGAAAGGAGGGAGGTGCCAAATGAATATGTCGGAAACAGCACGTATCATTATCGGCCTCCGGTCTAAGGGATGGTCTGACACGGAAATTGCGGACTTCATCCTCTGGGTTGAAACCGGAGATACACAGTATCAGCCAAAGGAACCGCCCGATACTGCCGCAGCAAAAGAATAGTAACAGACACAAGACCGCTCAACCGTAACTGGCTGGGCGGTCTTTTTGCGTTTTAAGGAGGTAATTCAAAATGGGAGTAATTAAATTCGCCGATGTGGATAGACGGTTGCTTTTCAAATACATTATGCATTGTGATAGAAGTATGTACTGGTATGATGGGATTATTCAGAGGCTCATGGAAGGAGTAATCTTTATCCGTGCTCGACGCATTGGCTGCAAAGGAATAGATGATTGGATCAATATGCAGCCACCTATCTGGGAGAACCCCGGCATGTTCTATCGTTAATATAGTATATTTAGCACGGCTTGATCCCAAATGATGATCGAGGGAACTGGGCCATAAGTTTGTCTGGTATATGCTTCACGATACTCGCCATATCGTTTTCCGGTTTCTGTAAGCTTCCATCCCGTGCCCTGTTTCACTATTAATCCAGCTGCCTGCGCACGTTTATTAAAGTCCTGAGCAGACTTATGCATTTGCCTGGCAAGCTCTGATGCTGTTTTACGTTTGCTCACATTTCATACGTCTCCTGTATGTGTTACTACCATTGTATCACATATGGGAGGCATTTTCAATTTTAAAGGAGGTAATTCAAAATGGGAGGTAAAAACCCGATCTACAAATACACCCTGTCGCCATATGACGTAAATGACCACAATGCTCCGGTGGCGCACTACTGTTCCCTGTGCCGGACGCATCATACGATTCCACGGAAGGACTGGGTGCTGTTGGTTCGGACAAATCGGATCACAAAGCGGCAGGTCCTTCGTCTGGCCTGCAAGAACAGTGTGTGGAAATCCGGATATATTGGAAAGGAGGCATTGCAATGAACCTGCTTCAGATAGCGAAACCGGTTGCCGTTGGTCTATGTTTGGCCAGCGGTTTTCTTATGTACCAGTGCGGAAGGGCCGATGCGGTGGACGGCATGTTCAATATGCAGATGGACGAGGAGGTCACCTTCGTTCGTGAGGATGGCAGTCGTTTCAAACTGAAAGTTGTGGAGGATGATCAGTATGAAGATCGTAGTTCGATGCAGGGATGATAGAATGTATAATTTTGTCTTCGCGGAGTGCCAGTATGACGTGCGTCAGCAATCCTGGATCGTACAGGACAGGGATGGCTCACAACATTATTTTCCGAGTGTAAACGTTGTCCATCTGCAATGCTCCAAAGACGATACTCCCGTTAAGCGGTGACTGTGATGGAACGAAGCTACACCATATATGAGATTGCCGAGAAGTGCAATGTACACCACAAAACAGTCAATCGGTGGATCAAAACAGGGCTGATGGAGGGATATTTGAAAGGCGGAAAGTTCCGAGTCCCTCTGTCGGCCTTTTTGCGCTTTCAGGTAGAACACCCTAAGTACAAAACAGAGAACCAGCTGCAGCGAGAGGTATGTTCCGCAGAGCTTGCCATCTATCAGGAACGGGTATGGGAACTCGCCGACGATATTAAACAGCGGATCGGGGTGCTTTCGGCAGAGCTGACGCAGCTTCAAGATCAGTTGGACCTGTGTAAAAAGATATTTGAAAGGATTGATCAGATATGACAAAAAACGAACGAATCCATGAATTTGACGTACTGCTTCGGGATGTTCCGAACAGTACCCGGATGCGGGATTGGCTGATAGACCACGACTTTTTCAGGGTTCCTGCCAGCAGAAAGTATCATGGTGCCTATGAGGGAGGATTGTTTGACCATTCGTTGCAGGTGGCGCAGCATCTGATAGCGCTCACGGAAAACAATAACCTTCAGTGGAAGCGTCCGGAATCCCCTGTGCTGGTAGGGATATTCCACGACCTCTGCAAGATCGACCAGTATATCTGCACCGGGACGGATTACGAGGGGCACAACCAGTATAAGTGGAATGACAACCAGCTCCTCAAAGGCCATGGTGACAAATCTATTATCCTTCTAAGCCAACTCACGACGCTGACAGAGGAGGAAATCCTGTGCATCCGATACCATATGGGGGCCTTTGTGGAGAAAGAGGAATGGAACGACTACACCAGAGCCGTGGAGAAGTGTCCGAACGTGCTCTGGACTCATCAGGCGGACATGCTGGCAAGTCATGTTGACGGCGTCTGATTATATTCAGCAAAAAAAGCAAGTCCTATAACGGAAGTAATTCCAAGAAATCTGAAAGGAGTTTGATACTATGGAATTTAGAGATCGCATTGATGAGGAATTGGAGCGAGTTTGCAACAAGATGAAGTCGGCGACCCCTGGCACGGATCAGTACGTACAGCTTCTGACGGAGGTGGAACGGCTCGCCAAGCTGATCGGTAACGAGGACCGACTGGAGTTGGAGAAGCTGGACAGTCAGGCCAAGCGTGACCTTGATGAGGACAAGCAGCGGCTCGCGGAAGTGGAAAGCGAGCGCAACTATGAACTCGCCAAGGATCAGGCAAAGGCCGAAGCTGCCACAGCGGCCAACGAACGGGAGGTCACGGACCGGGACAGCAAGCGCGGGATCGTGAAATCTCTGATCGGGGCTGGCGCGATGCTGGCCATGGGGGTGCTGACGATCTACAGTGAGGAAAGTCGCATCATCACATCGAAGGCGTGGAGCTTTGTCTCCAAAGTGATGCCTAAGATTTAAGAAAGGAACTATTTCGGCGGGAGGACCTGTAACAGGGTCCTTTCGCTTTGTCTTTTCACAATTCAAAATGGGAGGTTTTACTATGGGTGTTTTCAAGGATATTATGACTGATCTGATGGACCATGAGGACGAGGTTGAGCTTCTCACCGGCGTCATGCCAGAGGATCTTCCGGACTACTTTGACACGAAGGAAATCACAGACCTTTGGCAGACAATTCAAAAGATTGAGGTGAAACGGTTTTGACGGATGAACGCTTTGTGTATGAGAGTGATATTCGCAGCAAAAAGAACATCGCTCACCAGGCAATCCATCGAAAGAACGGCAGCAAGTCCAAGAAATGCACGCTGCCCCATGATGGACTTTCTCAGAAACAGTGGAAGGAGCTGAACGGTCCGGTGCAAACGGTCAATCTCAATGCGCCTATCGCATGGAAAGACTTCAAGGCGCTAAGTTCACAGATGCAAGAAAGCTACGTGATGAACCTGATTCGGAAGTATGATATTTCTCAAGTCGACTTTGCTGAATTAGTAGGGATCAGCGGCCCGGTCGTGAACAAATATTTTAAAGGTAGAAACATCAAATTTGGAAAGGGCAAGAAAGGGCGTTCCAGGAAGCAGGAGGACGCATGGATTGCGTTTGTCTGTGATATTCCTGAAACAGAGGTTGCAAATAATGAAACTTATGTAAAGCCAACTCCGTGTGAAGTGTCTCTGGTATTCCGCGGTAAACTCAAGCTGGATGATATTCTCAGCAGTTTGAAAGAGACCTTTGGAGATACGGTGGATGGCTGCATTCGGGTTACTTTTGAAAAGGAGGGTGCATAGTGGGAAAAGATTCAAGTTATATTTGGGATCCGGAAAGACTAAGATTTCTGCTTGGTCAGGCCGGCATTTCGGGGGCAGAGCTCGGCAAGCAATGTGACCTTTCTAGCAAGTCTGTAGCCGACTATCTGTCCGGTGCCAGTGTGCCCGGCCTCCAAAACCTGATCAGGATCGCCGATTATTTCTGTGTACCGGTGGATTATCTGATCGGGAGGGTATCTTATTACGACGCCAAGGCTATTCAGAAGGATTTTCGGTGCAGTTATATGCGCCTTAGGCATGCCGCGTACGAAAAATATATTCGGAGCAGCCACAGTAACCAACGGCCAATCGACCCGAATGACGATATTCTCCCAGTGTGGCCCTACAATCTGGTGGATGAGATATTCAAAGAGCCTACCGAGGACGTTCTCAATGACGATCAGTTGGTGGGGCTTCAGAACGCCCTTGATACGCTGACTGACCGCGAGCGGGAGGTTGTGCATTTATATTATAAGAACGGGCTTACCCTTCGGCAGGTTGGTGAAATAGAGTCAGTAGGCCCTGCGCGAATCCGCCAGATCCTTGCCAAGTCTCTTCGAAAACTTCGGCATCCCAGCAGAGCAAATCAGATCCGGCTCGGTGCAGAGTTGGCAAAGAAAGAATCCTTTGTAAAAACCAAAGAGGCGGAACTGGAGGCGCGGCTGAAAGTAGTTGCAGAGCATGAGGAATCCTTAAAAGCTGTAAAAGACCCTAGTATGCCAACTAAGCGCACGATATCGCTGGTTGACCTGGATTTGTCAGTTCGGTCCTACAATTGTCTGGCTCGTGGCAGAATCAATACTTTATCGGAACTGATGGACGCTGCAGAGGCTGGCGAACTGGCAAACATCCGTAATCTTGGCAAGAAGTCAATTCTGGAGATCTGCAACAAAATCTACAGCCTGGCAGGAGTCTCTTATCATGAACGGTATGGTCTTGCTGTCCCGGAGTTAGTTAAAAAGGAGAAAGCGTAGTGGGAAAAGATATTAAGCTGTCGCCAAAGTATGCTTACGAGCTGCTGGAGCAGGTTACAAGGGATTGGTGATATTTTTTCCGCAAAATTAACAACCTCTGTAATAGGAGAAATCCAATACTTTATGGAGGTACAAGATTATGACTGGAAGAGTGATATTTAGCGTGGTTTGCCTGGGCATTAGCGTGTTTTCCATCGGAGTATCTGCTGGAGCGACGATTCAGCAGCGGCTCGATCGGAAGAGCTACGATGGCCTGTTGGACAACCTGGGCTATGATGTTCACCACATCGGCAATCAGGTGGTTGCCATGAGGAAAGGATTTTCAAAGAAAGGATTGGGCCTGTAACAGGGCCCTTTCTTTTTGTCCATCCGCAATTTTTACAACTCCTATAATGAGGGAAGTGGAATTCGCTGAGTTATGTCGGCGGCCGGTGAAAGTCGGTAACCACATCAATAGTTCAATGGTAGAACACTCCAGTATGGAGAGACGCTCGTTCGAAGCGAGCAACCCTTATTTTTTTTGCTGGCAGGATTGACAGGTATTCTCATATGTGATATTATTGCTCCACTTTTTGGTGAGGAGTGTTAACATGCCGAAATGTGAGATGTGCGGACAGTATTTCAATCTGGAAAAAGCGAAAAAAGAGTTTAATCACTATTTCAGCGAGAGTTCTCAGTGGAAGTACGAGTGGGTAATTAAGAAAGTTTTATGCGACGAATGTGCAATTGGTGACGCAAGTTTACGATGGATGGAAGGAACGCTTGTGGATGAATTTGAGGGAACATACGACTAATACTCCGAGTAGGTAAGAGGCTCCTTATGGGGTCTCTTTTTTTTCAGCAAATTTTACAGCAGCTATAATGGCAATAAATGCTAATTCTATATTCTAGGAGGAACGTATTATGCGGAGATCAAGTGAACAGAAGAACGACCTGATGTGGAATCTGGTAGTGAGTCATGCTTATCGGATTGAGGCAAAAAAGCGTGAGCTGGAGAAGATTGGAGGAACCGAATCGACGATTGCAGGAGCGCTGGACATGTCGACAATGGAGTTGAGATGGTGGCATGCCGTTTATGTTACAAATCGGGTTGAGCAGAAAGAAATGGAGCTTATGCATAAGCGAGAATTGGAGAAAGAAGACGCATTTGAGGAGAAGCAGGGCTCTTAACAGGGCCCTTTTCTTTTGTATCGTTATATTCCGCAATTTTTACAGGGTATATGATGGAGAATCTCAAAAATTTTTAGGAGGTTATATTATGGGATGCATTATTAAGTACATTGGCATTGGAGCGTGTATTGGCGTCGGGTATCTGGCGGCCTGCACGGCGATGATGCCCGTTATGCAGAAGATGACGTACCGGATGACAATGAAGAATATTGAGAGGATGTGCAAGGATTAGAGCCTGTAACAGGGCTCTTTCCTTTTCTACAGTGTTTTTCCGCAAATTTTGCAAGGTGTAAGATGGAAGGATTATTCACAAAAGAAACTGAAATTCTGAAAGGAGCAATTATTATGCTGAACAAGATTGGTAACCTGAAGGATAAGATCTGGGTTGAGATGACTGCCCGGAAGCTGGAGAAGGAAGCCAAGCCAAAGAAGAGCATGGATGAGATCCTGAGAGAGAAACAGGAGGACATGATGTGGGCGATCCATGGACCGAACGCGGGGGCTTAACAGCTCCCCATTCTTTTTCACAACCGTTATATTTTTTCAGCAAGAATTACAGCGACAATAATGGAACAAAACTTAAAGGAGGAATTTGTAATGGATGAACTGTTGAGCTTTGATGCCCTGCAGTGGCTGATGTCGGTTGGTTACGGTCAGAAGACGCATGAGGAGCGTATGGTGCTCATCAAGGCGGCTAAGATCGCTTACCCGAATGATAACGAGCAGGACGCAATTGACTTCGACAAAAGGGTCTGACAAGGCCCTCCTTTTTTTTGTCTATGCGATATTTCTATGAGCCACCGCCGATCACCGTTCCCATGTACGGACAGGTCCACTGCTGCAATCATCCGCTCTACACCTACTGCACGTTATATTTGGAAGGCGGTATTGGGCTTGCCGTGATCCAGCAGCGGTTTGACTCGGTCACAAAGCACTTCTGGTGGGGACCGATCGACGAGTGCCTGGCCAATGATATTTACTTGTCTCCAAACTTTCCGGAGTACTTTCATAGTCATGCCGCCAAGCCAACGGACGCCGGATTATATTTTACGGTTCCGGTCCGTTCTCTGATGTGGGCCCTCAGGATGAAGCCACTTCGGAAAGAGCCGTGGGAGCAGTTTTCCGCAGAATTAACAGCTCCTAAAATGGAAGGTATTACACTGTGATATTTTGGAAGGAGCGATTGTATGATTAAATTACTGGACAAGACGCTGTGGCTGATTGCGTACATCATTACTCTGCCGCTGAACATCGCGTTCGCGCTGGTGGATCTGTTGGTGGAGGTGACATTCGTACTGGCCGACTTCGTCCGAAACGCTATTAGGAACAAGCGGTTCAAACAAGTACACAAATAGATACCGGAGAACAGAGGGGGCTCTTAACAGGGCCTCTCTTTTTATTATGTCAACCAATCCGCAAAAATTACAAGTACTATAATGGAACCTACGGGTTCTGATATTTTTCTTTTGAAAGGAGATTTCGCCATGAATCCTGGAACATTCCTGAAAGTGCATTCACCAGTGTTGCTGGCGGGTGCGGCAATTGTGCTGATCGTCGGCGTGGTTGCCAGTGCGATTGCGACAGCACCGAAAGCAGCGGAAGAAGTCAAGGATATTCAGGAGAAAGCTAAGCATGTGAATCCTGAAAATTCCTCGGGGGAAGATTCCGAGGAAACCACCGTAGAAGAGGCCATTAACAGAGTCTCTTCTAATTTGCCCGAGCCTGCACAAATGGTGCTGAAGCGGATCCGCGGCCTCACCGTTGTTCAGAATCTGCGGTATCCGGAGTACCGAACGTTATATTTTGATGCGGCAAAAGTCCTTGGAAAGCGGTACCTGCCAACGCTTGTTATGGCTGCTGGGGCGGTTGCTTGCGTGATATTCTCGCAAAAGGCCTCGGCAGTGAAGTACGCGGCGGCAATGGGCATGCTGTCTACCACAGCGGGACGGTATGACAGAATACGGGATAAGATCCGCAAAGTGCTCGGTGAAGAGGAAGCGGTGGGTCTGGACCGTGATATTTTGAAAGAGGAGGCCAGTGAGAAGTTCAGTGATTCAGACATGACGCTGGCCTGTGGAGAGATTGAGGACACTGGTGATGGTGATATTCTGTTTTGGGAGCCGATTACCGGGAAGTACTTCTATTCGTCAACACGAGCGCTGCAGGATGCGCTCACCAAGGCCAGCCGCATCCGGGAACGAAAAGATATTTCCTTCAATAAACTTCTGGCGCTTATGGGGTTGGAAGGTATTCCGAACGGCAACGAACTCGGATGGAAAAAGGGCCAGAGCCTGATAGACTTCTGGTTCCACAACAATGACATTGAGGTCGACGACGATACCAGGCCTTTGACAATTATCGACTGGATCACCAGCCCAACCTATATTTAAGAAAGGACAATCGCAAATGGACGTAAAGACGATCGCCAAGACGGTCAGCAGCATTTGTGTCAAGAACGGCCCTTCGATTCTCACGGGATTCGGAGTGGCCTTCTTTCTTGGCGCTACCGTTGCGGCTGCCGTCGTGTCACCTAAAGTGGTAAAACGGGTGAAAGCGGCAAAAGAACAGAAGAAGAAACGCCTCCAGAACGAGCAGGATGATATTTTGGAGGAAGACGAGGAACAGGATGCCAAAGAAGAGAGAATCTATCGGGACGTGTACGAAGGCATGACCATGAAACAGGCCGGTGAAAAGTACGAGCTGACGCTGGCTGAGGTCCGTGATATTTACAGAGCAAAGAAAAAGGCGCATAAGGCCCGGGGACGGAAACCGGGCGACCTGACTGTCTGGGAGAATATTAAGATTGCAGCGCCGTTATTTGCTCCGGCTGCACTGATGATCATCTGTGGGCTGATCTGTGTGGTCATGGCCAACAAGCTGCATATTGACAGAACCATGGCTGCCGTTGCCGCCTGTGAGCTGTCGGGGAACGCCCTGAAAGAGTATCAGGACAAAACTGCTGAGAAATTTGGAGAAAAAGCTGACAAGGAGATCAAGGAAGAGGTCGCAAAGGACCAGATCCGGAAGAATCCTCCTGAGAATAATACCGTGATATTTACTGGAAACGGAGAGTACCTATGCTATGAGCCAATCTCCAGGCAGTACATTCGATCCAGTTCCACTGCGGTAAAGGAAGCGATATTTAAGATCAGGGACGCATTGGCAGACGACGGCTGGTGCTCGGTCAATGACTACCTTGGATGGCTGAATGCGGAAGAGATGCCATACGGAGATGATATTGGCTGGTCAGCATTTGAGCCATGTGAGACAAAGGTGGAGGACAACTTCATCTACGACAGGGCCAAACCGGACGATGATACGCCGTGTCTGATCATTCAGCTCTATCCTCAGCCAAAGCACCGGTATGAGGGCAAACGGTAACGTGATATTTGGAAAGGGGAGAGGAACGTGTCTGATAACGTTGCGTTCAAGATGTCTTACAAGAATCCGAGAAATGGCGTGACCTATGTGTCATTTGGCTGCAGAGACAATGCAGTCAAAGCTGTACGTGATATTCTGGCGAGGACTCCACTTCCATACTTCGACACGCTCCTCTCCTTCCTCCGGCAGGCCAGTGTCGGAGATTCCGTTGAGATGCGTGATATTCGTATGGAGTGCGTTCCGGTATCAGAGGACGGCATCATAGCAGTGGATACGGTCATTGAGTATTACGACACGGAGGAACGCTATGAGAACTGCACGGTACAGATCCTGAGAAACAGCCACACCGGAGAGGAGTCTATTGGCTGGTGGGAGAACACAGACGAGTGAATCCGCAAAAATTACAAGTTCTATAATGGAACCTACGGGTTCTGTATATTTTTTCTGAAAGGATGATGGCCATGAAGATCAGTATTAGAGGTGCGGTAAAAACTGCCCTCGCCGTTTACGGAGGCTACAAGCTTCTGGAACCGACCATCGAACGGGCTGGAAAAGTGCTGGAGGGATATTTCGAGGACCGGGTGCTTCCTGATCTGAAGCGGAAACTGTCAGCTAAGATCCAGTACCTGATCTTTGGTGATATTCCGGAGCGGGCTTCTGTGAAACGGCCTAAGGTAAGCTATGCGAAGTATGTGAAGTGCGATCGTCCGTCTGAGGATAGGGCGCAAACAGACTATTCTCAGTACGCAATGAAACGGCGTGCAGATATTCTGTATTCTTCCCGCAAAGAGGCGGAAGACGTTCGGGATGAGTTGGAGAAGCTAGCGTCAGATTATGGCATCGTTACCCTGAATGACGTAAGAAAACTTAGCGGTCTAGAAACCAAGTATGCTGATAGTAATTGGGGATGGGAAGATTGTGACCCTTACGAATGGGACATTTGCCCGTCTTACATTGATCGAAGCAGTTTCATCATCGACTTTCCGCCGATTGAGCGGTTGAACTAATTATATTTTGAAAGGAGCAAATCACTATGCGCAAGAAGAATTTTTACAACACAGGTGCAACTCTTGGGAGGAACGTAAACGCCGTTAACAAGACCGAAGTCAACAACAATGATGTTTCTAAGGAGGAAAACACTATGAACGAGAACACCAACAACATGGAGCACATTGAGGACCGCAAGTTCACCGACAAAATCCTGAACGCCTGGGACGTGACCACCGCCTTCGCCCGGAAGCACTGGCGGAAGATCCTGTTCGGGGCCATGGGCGTTGCGACAGCGGTGGCATTGCCAATGATCCTGGATAAGAAGAATGAGACGCCGGAGCTTCCCGCTGAGGAGGATATTCCGTTCCTGCCGGAGGACGAGCAGGCAACAGAAGAACCTCAGGAGGAGACTATTGAGATCGAAGAAGCGGAGTGATATTTCGTGTCAATCGCAGACAAACACGCCAACTTCAAAGACGTCGCCGGCATCAATGACATCATGAACTGGAGAGCTTTCCGGATTACCAAACGTGCGGACGAACTTCGGCAGGGCGGCATGACGGAGAGCGATATTGTGAAAGAGCTGTCTATTACCGTTATGGAGCTTCAGTCCTGCCGGGAAAGAGTCAGCGAGATGCATCCTGCGAAAAAGACAGGCTTCGAGAAAAGGTATGAGGCCTGGCGCAAACGTGCAGAAGCGTGATATTTGGAATTGGGAGGGGTGGCCTTTGGGTTGCCTCTCCTCCTTTTTCTGCTATGGCGAGGCGCAGTATAGCATGGTACAGATGAGCAATGGAAGAGCAAGGCGAGACGTGGCAAAGTGAGGCGTCGACTCGAAATGGAGTAGCGCAGAATAGCGAAGCGACAGAATGGCAATGCACTGACCCGATATGGCAGAGCGAAGAATTGCTGAGCGTTGAAACGAATTGAAACGGAATAGCGCGGAATAGCTGCGATAAGGGCCTGCCATGTGTAGAGATGAAAGGGCGAGGCGTGGCATTGAGTAGAGCTGCTTCGGCCAAGTACGGCATGGAAGGGCCAAGGAATGGCAAGGCGGATCGGTACGCTGAGATGCAACGGAAGAGCAAGGCGACCAAACGAGACGCAATGGAATGGCAACGAAGACCATAGCATAGGCGAAGCATCGCGGCGAGAAGTACAGAAACGGATTGGCTCAGCATAGTCATGCAACGGAAAGGTTTTGCAGCGCACAGATTAGAAAAGTCGAAACATTATATTTCAACAAACAGGAGGAAATTATTATGCAAAATATGAGAGTTCGGATTACTACCACCGAGGGCATGCTGGGTACGGCGCCGATGGATCAGGATATTTACCGTCGGTTTATCGCAAGCAAGGCGCCGGATGCCGCAACCATTGAGGAAGAGGTAGCTGCAGTTGGCGTGGACGAGGTTGTCACCAATGGCATGACCGGTTTCCCCCGCTTGGAGGATGGCCGGCCTTATGTTTATGACTATCAGATCCGGGGCATGTTCAAAGACTCCTGCGGCATGCTGTCCCGTCTGACCGGAAAGGACCCTGAGACCGGCAAAAAGAAAAAGGCCGTCAACGAGTCCGGAAAGCTCACTGCTTACAAGAAGGTCATCGACGGACTCATATTTGTGAATCCCAGGAAAATCCCGGTGGAGTTTTCCGGAGAAATGTCTCTGTGCCAGAGGCCGCTGCGTGCTCAGACAGCCCAGGGCGAGCGTGTTGCATTGGCAATTTCCGAGGAGATCCCGGCAGGTGCTACGCTGGAGTTCGAGGTCGTCTGCTTCGATGACAGTCATATTTCCGCAGTACGGGAGTGGCTGGACTATGGAGCATTCCGAGGCCTGGGCCAGTGGCGTAACTCCGGAAAGGGCAAATTCTACTGGGAGGAACTCGACGAGAACGGCAAGGTTATCGGCGGCAATAACTTCTCCAAAGCAGGCTGAGTGATATTTTCAGAAGAGAAAGGAAAGGTGGTCTATATGACTGAAATCAAGGTAGCTCCTACGTACTACACGATTACAGATCTGTACAAGACGGTAAACGGCGGCTCCCGTGCAATGCGGGGACTGTTTGGCTACATGATGAAGACCGGGCGGCTGAACGACGTGATATTTGGGGGCGCCGTTCATCTGCTGGGAGATCTGGAGAAGCTGGACAAGAATGAGGTGTATCAGGTCACCTACGACTCCGCCTGTCCGATTCCTGAGATTCAGGATATTTCCGAACTCGTCAAAGCCGCAAGAGCAGGCGCATTCAAACCCTATGAGATTCCTCAGCGTGATATTTCCAAGACGCTGAGTGCTGTATCCAAACTCAATCTTAATTTCTGAAAGGACGATGCAACTATGAAAAACAGCAAATTCAACCGGTGGATGAACAAACACGCCGACGCCATCTATGCCGTGGAGAAAGGTATTCTCTACGCCACTCTGCCCATGACGGAGCTGGTGGTCTACTGCGCCGTTGGGAAGTTCCTTCCGAAGAGTCTCAAGCTCAGCGAGACCATGCGCAAGGTAATTATGTTCGGCGCCACGTACGGTATCACCTGCTCTATGTATGGCCTGACGCCGCTGAGCATTGCCGGGGAGCAGGACAGCCGCGATCGGTATCGGTCGCTGGCTAACAGGCAGGCGTTCATCAGTGAGCAGATTCAGCATGACCACAAGGTTCTCGCCGAACAGCTGGCGGAGACCAAAGGCACTGAGGATGAAGAAAAGGAGGCGCTGTAATGGTTATATTCTTTGATACCGAGTTCACCGGGCTGGTTCCAAAAACAACGCTTATCAGCATCGGTATGGTGGCCGCAAACGGCAAGATGTTCTACGGAGAGTTTACGGACTTCGGCCGATGGATGGTTGACGACTGGCAGAAAGAGAACATATTCCAGCACACCATCATGCGTTATGACGAGGCAACCGGCTGGAGGTTCGATGCGGTCAACTTCGATAAAATCTGGGCCAGCATGGGCATGCACATAAACCCCGATGCCTACCGATTCAGAGACTCTTACGCTGCCACCAGCAAGTTCAACGGCAGTGTCATCTGCTTTGGCGACAGTGGTTACATTCGGGAGACGCTGAGAGAGTGGCTTGAGCGGTTTGCGACCGTCCAGTTTGTCGGCGACGTCTGCCACTACGATATGACCCTGCTGTGCAACCTCTTTGGCGGAGCAGGGGACCTTCCAGAGCATGTGGTGCCCATCTGCTACGACATTTGCCAGGACATTTGCGTCCGGAAAGAAGCCGTTCCGGATGAGGCGGAGTACTGGTATGCGGACATGGATGGCATGTGGAACGCCTTTGATATTTCCAGAGAAAAGCTTCTGGAGTGCTGGAACATCCCTACTCCTGCCGGAGAGAAGCACAATGCACTGTACGACGCCAAGGTCATTAAGGCCATCTATGATCACATGCGCCGGGATGGTGCTGCCATGCTGCGAAAGGACAAGCGGGATGTCTAAGTGTTATATTCTCACAAAGCACTATAACGAGTTTGACGTGGTTGACGACAATCTGGAGATACAGAACCTGGAGATCTTTGAGATCGTCGGTGTATATTCCAGCCAAGAGTACGCCGACTACGTCAGATCACAATTCGAGGCCGACCCGCAGTATTCTGCATACACTTTCCTGGTCTCAGACTGGGAAGTCGAATAGAAAGGAATGATATTTTTATGAAAAAGTTCATCAATGACCACCCGTACGTCACCTTCTTCATCGCTTCCAAGCTGATCTCTCTGGCGGTAACTACTGTCAGCAAGATCACACACGCTGTAAACTACCGCTCCTACGCCACGGGATGCGGCATGTCCGGCGTGGAGCCTCTGCAGGAGGGATATTCCCGGACATGGAGCGAGGACGGAGTCAACTGGCGGATCGGGCCTCCGGCGAAGAATCCGGATACGTCCATCGCCGATCAGATTGCCGAGAAGGTGGCTGAAGACCTGAAAGAAAGGCTGGTGAAAAATGATGACGGAAATGGACAGGCGATTGATCATGACACTGACGAAGCAGGAACTGCAGAGTCTTGTGAAGAAGGAACTGGGGGAGACGGTGACGATCTCCTCACTGTATAACGAATTCCATCAAGAGTATACAAGGCCAGCAACAGACCTTGAGAAAGATATTCTGTTCAATATTGTGTTTGGGGCGGTATTGGCAGTGAAGTATGATGGTGCCACTGCTTCTACCGCTGCCAACACGGCTGAATACATTGCGCTCAGGATGCTCAATTATATTCAGACATACCTTTGCGTGTACGCGCCAATTAAGAAAATCTGCTCTATGGAGGAGGGCGACGCATGATTGATATTTCCGGACTTGACAAGAAAAAGGTGCTGATGGCACTGTATGATGCCGCAAAACCTCAGGGGCTTGGGTTTCTGCATTTCAGTGTGGAGCCCATGACTGAGGAGGAGGCCTCGGCGCTTCTCGGCAAGGACGCATATTTTGACTATGTCAACGGACGGGTCATGAAGGTAGACCTGACCTACGACAACCATTTCGACGAGCGGCTGTACGACCGGGACAATGGTGAAGGCGCCGCGGCCAAAGCTGTTGAGCGTGTCAGGAATGGGGTGTTTGGATGACGGTTGGCCAGATAGCACAAATTGTTATACTTGTAGGTTTCATCGTTTTATATGCAGCACTAGAATGCTATGCAGACAGTGTTCGTGAAAAGGTTGTGGTTGTTATTGCTCGGTCAATGGCGGTGATTGGTTTAACATTGACGTTGATCGAAATTGTTTTTGGAAAGGCGGTGCTTGGATAATGGAGACCGTGATTCGGCTAAGGAAGGAAGACATTATTGCTATCCTGGCTGAACATTTTGAGGTGGACGAAAGCGCTGTAAATGTGTTTGGCAGCCGCGTCACCCAAGGCATTGGCCCAATGGAACATGACGTCATTGTTGTTGAGGCATCTGTCCAAAAACCGATGGAGATGGACGTTTCCAAATACACTGAACCGGCTATGATGCTGGAGTTCTGGGGAAATCATGACGGTCGTTTCAACCTGAAGTGCAGATGCTGCGGTTATCGAACCAATGATATTCAAAGGTCAGAAAAAGCGGCTATGGAATCTGCAGTGAAAACAATGGCCTGCCCAAAGTGCAAAGCAAGAACGCACCAAAAGGAGAAGCAGAAATGATTGTGTATGTTATCACTCAAGGATGTTACTCCGATTACCATGTTTGTGGGGTGGCTATCGACCGGCAAGCGGCAAATCGGCTAAGAGAGCTGTATTCTGGTCAGTTCGATGATGCAAATATTGAAGAGTATGATACTGAGAAACCTTTATCCGTGTCCGAACGTCTAGATAAGGGTTACACGGCATATAAGGTAGATATTATGGACGGCGTAATAGTTAATGTACGAATTCTGGATAAGGATGATATTAGCTATTCAGTTGGCTATTTATCAGCGTCTCCTAAATTTAAAACCTATCCCAGATTTGCGACAATGAATAAGGGCTGGGTATATTGCCTTGCAAAAGATGAGGAACACGCTAAGAAGATTGCATTGGACACGTATGCACAGTGGAAAGCTGAAAAGGAGGGTATTGTCTAATGATCAACATTGAAAACAGTGTAGTAAACGGCTGGGAAGCGGCCATTCGAGGCATGAGAAACCCTATGAATTCTTGGGAGAAGTCCGATAGCTGGTTTGAAGATATCTTTGATGACTATGATGATTGTGAAGCTCATAATATATGTGGTCAATGGATGTGGTATGATTGCGCTCAAAAACCAGCACCAGGAGATGATACTATGATCGGCCCCAATGACCACAAGCTCATGATGCAGCTCGCCAAGGCTGGGACTGAGCATTCAAAATACCGGCGGTTCATTACCGTGACTGCGGATATTACGGCGCCGCTTTACTGGTGGAAGGAGTATGACACCTATAAGGTCGGAACTGTGGCTAACAGCTGCTCCACTATGCATAAGATCCATGCGAAAGAGTTTACGCTGGAGGATTTCTCCCGTGAGCATATTGATCCGAGATTTATTACTGTCTCTGAAAATGGCAAGGATTATGTCAACTACTTTGACAGCAGCCAGCAGCAGTTTAAGTTATCCTATCTTGACGTGTTACGGCTTACAATAGAGGCTCTTAATTGTGCACGAAAGAAATACCTCGAAACCAAAGACAAATGCTATTGGTGGCAGATGATCCATCTCCTCCCGACATCCTATAATCAGCGGCGGACAGTTCTGCTCAATTACGAGAACCTGGCGGCCATCTACCGGCAGCGGAAAGACCACAAGCTGGACGAATGGCATTCCTTCTGCGACTGGATCGAGTCGCTTCCATTCAGTGAAATCATTACGCTGAAAGAGGATTGATATTCTCACCCGACACGGAAGGGCCTGCGGAAACGTGGGTCCTTCTTTTTTTATTTGTGAAAGGAGATGACGGTATGGGCCAAAGACTGAATGTTGAGATTACCAAAAACGGTGATATTCTGGCCAATGCCTATTACCACTGGGACGCCTATACTTCCACAGCGGTGCTGAAGACCGAGCGTATCATTCGTGACTTCCTGGAAATTTACGGAATACCGCTTAAGTATTACCCGGATGAGATAACGGATCTTGAGATTGCGACAAGGCTTTTGATTATGACGGGTGCCGGAGTCAATGCGGAGGAATCGATTCGGATTGCCGACAGCGATATTTCAAAAAGACTGATAGCAGAGGGAATCATTCTTCCGAAAAGCGTTAATCGCAGTGCCGGATTGATCGCAGTCACCAAGGAAGGAATCGAGGAAACCCGAAAGTGGGAAGAAGGCCGTGTCACCATTGATATTGGCACTAAACAAGTGAATTTCCAGGTGTGCAGTTTCTGTACCAAGGAAGAGATCGACACGTACTACGATGACGTGGAAGCCTCTAAGTTTGTTGAATGCGACTTTGATATTTCCAATCTGCACTTCAACGACTTCCTTCACGGGACCGTTTCTAAGTTTGTCACAGCGCATCCGGACGGTTACAAGCACGGAGACGATTATATTTTGTGGATTGAGTGAGGAGGGCTCAGTTTGGCAGTAATCAAGAAAGAGTATTGGATGTGTGATATTTGCGGCTTTCAAGAAAATGAGGCACCCGCAAGAGACTGGAAGTTCATGTTCGGACCGACCACGACTCCCACCGGCGGCTTTCGTGAACGTGACCGGGTGGATATTTGCCCGGAATGTTTTCGAAAACTAAAGCTCAAAATTGCAGAAATTCAGGCGACGTACATCTGAAAGGAGAGGATAGTATGGGCTGGCTTTGTTATGACAGCACCGAATTATATTCCAACGGAAAAGTCAACCGAAAGAAAGAGATGGACAAAATCAGCACCTGGGACTCTGAGCATTCTTCCGGCCGGGTGCTGAAGTCTACTATGTACGGTCGTGTGTATTATGCGGCTTTAGAATGCACGAATAAGGATACCGGAGCGAAAAAAGTAGTTGCCTCAGTCTGCCTGACATGCGGAAAGGACCGAATGGACAAGCACAGCCATAACTTCGGCTACAAGGACATGGATGAGTCAATGGGGCCTCATTACTATGATTGCCCGGAATCCATTTTGGGGCTGCTTTCTCCAACAGACAATGAGGAAGCCCTGCTGTGGCGGGAGCGCTGCCATAAGTTGAATCGGCGAAAGAAGCTGCTGAAAAACGCCGGAAGGATTCGCGTCATGTTCAACCGTGATATTCAGTTCAACTTCGCCGAGACCATCCCTGCCGGGAAATGGGTGACGCTGAGTAAGGAACGGCACGGCCATAAACGTAAGCGTGCATACTGGGTTACCGAAGATGGCGGATACCTGCATAACGGGTTTGTTGTCAACTGCGCCGAGGAGCTGGAGATCTTATGAGCAGAAGCCTTCTTTGGGTTTTTATGACCGTATTCTTTGCGGTCTTTGTGATCACTTACAATTTATTTAACAGAAAGGACAAATGATTATGGATGGAAAGAAGATATTTGCAATTGTGATGGCGGCTATCATTGCATTTGTGGCCGCTGTGTTTACGATCGACTGCGCCGAGCGAGTCCCTGTGGGTTATGTCGGCGTCGTATATTCTGCCAAAGGCGTGGAACAAGAGACGCTCCCTCAGGGTTGGCACTGGCTGCACCCATTCAAGGAAGTTAAAGAGTTCCCGATTTCTCAGCAGCAGATCGTATTTTCCAATAATCCTGCTGATTATGACAAGGACGAGCACGCAGACTGGCATATCGATGCTCCTGCCGATGGGGGCATGCTCAAGCTTAACCTGACTGTCAATTACAACTTCGTACCGGACCGTGTGGTGGAGCTCTATACCCGCTTCAATGGCATGGATGGAGAGAGTATTGTCGAATCCCGAGTGCAGAACAGTATCATCGCCTATGTCAAGGAAGTCACAACTCGCTATACCGTCATGGATATTTACTCCGATAAGAAAGCAGAGGTCAACCAGGCTCTTACAGAATACCTGGATGAAAGGCTGACTTCTGAGTATGGTATCAATGTCTCTGCGGCTCTGATAATTGACGTACAGCTGGACGAGACCCTGACCGATAAGATCCGTGCCAAAGAGCAGGCCAAACAGGACGTGGAGATTGCCGAGCTGGAGAGACAGACTGCTCTGGCCCAGGCTGAGACAAACAAAGCGATTGCAGAGTCTGAGGCAGAGGTGGCCAAGATCAAAGCAGAATCAGAAGCTGAGATCAAGCGCATCCAGGCGGAAGCCGCGGCGGAGGCCAAGAAGATTGGCTCTGAGGCTGAAAGAGCTGCGAACGACGAGATCAAAGCGGGGCTCAATGATGATATTCTGGACTACAAAAAGATCGAGAAGTGGAATGGTCAGCTTCCTGATGTCGTCACCGGCTCAGATAGCGGCACCATGCTGGATATTCCGGTGGAGTGAGTATGAGATACGAGCATGTAAGAATTGCCCGGTGCAAGGACTGCAAACACAGGCCGGTGAAACCAAAGGACTATACAGACGGTTTTGATCTGGAATTCCCGGATGATATTTGCCCTTGTCAGTGTGAAGACGGGTATTATTCCTGGTATCCTCCTGACGACTGGTTCTGCCCCAAAGGTGAAGAAAAGCCTGAGGAGGAAATGGAGATCGACCCGGACGACCCATTTGAGGCGGATATTCGGAAAGCAATAAAGCATATTCAGAAAACGGCAGCGGACATCCAAGCCGTTTTGCTGTCTCCTGACTCCAGTAAAGATCCTTCAGAAGAACCGGCTATCAAGATTGTAGATGAGGATGGCGTCAAGGGGATATTTCTATGACTCTGGAGGAATTCGTCGAGGCGCTTGAAAAAGGAAGCGTAATTATTCCCGGGCGATGTAATGGTAAAACGCTTATGATGATTCGTGCTCTGGAGAAAGCACCGCATTTATGCATGCCAAGGCACATAGGGGAAACGGCACATCGCCACTATACTGACCAAGTTGATGCACTATTATATTCTTTGAAAGCAAAGGAGATCTGTGATGCCGAACATAAGAAAGACCCTGCCGGAGAACGAGACGGTATGGGTGATGAGCACGCTGGATAACGGGACGATCTATTATATTACGTCGGATCGGACCAGAATGAGCTATAACCTCTGGCGGCAGGTAGACGGCGGTTACAAATACATCTGCAAGCATGCGTCGCCAAACATTCTTGCCAAACGGATGGTGTGATATTTGTGAAAAGGAGATGGTATTGATGAAGGTAATGGTAGTGGAGCCCATGAAGGTTCCTGAGGTTAAGGAGATCAGTGGAAGCCTGAAGAGTATGCAGGAGGTTGTCGGCGGATACATCGAGGGATATTATCCGTTCGAGAAGGAACCGCTGGCCATTGTCTGCAACGAGGAAGGAAAGCTGCTTGGCCTTCCGCAGAACCGGATGGTCATACAGGATCACAGTCCCGTGGATATTCTCTGCGGGACTTTCTTTATCTGCAGTTTGGACCAGGAAGAGGAGGGTTTCAGCTCCCTGACGGATGAGCAGATCCAGTGGCTGCAGAGTCGGATCAGTACGGCAGGGATATTTGTGAGCTGAAGCATCCGCAAAAATTACAAGTATCATAGTGGAAGGTAAATGTATAGACCCTTAAGACATCCGAAGCTTGGGCTAAGATCCAAGTGAGATGGTAGGTGAAAGTCCTACTCTATACATCTAAGCAGTAGCGTGGCTCACCTTCCACTTATTTTTTCTAAAGGAGAACTGATCTATGGAGATGACTGGCAAGTTGGTGGTTTGCGATATTTGTGCCAACAGCGTGTTTCTGAAGTTCACCGGAGAAAAAGACCTGGACGGAGGCTTTACTCGGTTTAATACTTTTGAAAGCAGCCCGGACGGATGGGACCGGTATAAAGATATCGGCCAAGTATGCCCGACATGCCATGAAAAGATCATTAACTATGCGAATGAGCTCAAACGACATAATGATCATTACGCAACGATGGTTATGCTTCCTAAGGAGGAATGACAATGTACACAGTCGTCTTTCTCAATGAGCGAGGAGTGCGGGTGACAAAGAAGTTCGACTCGCCATACCTCGCTCGGATATTTGTGAATAAGATCAACCATTCCAAGAGGTGCCAATTAGTTTCGGCGCCTCTATTTTCTTAAGGAAGGGGATTATTGTATGGGTGCTATTCTCGCGATTCGTATCTATGTTACCGACCACTATACGCCTATGGCAGACTTGAAGACCGTAAATGGGGAAGTTATCACGATTCGATGGACGGATGTAGAGGCCCGCAGACAATATGAGCCATTTATCACTGGCTACACTCTTATCTATGATGAGCGTCCGAAGCGTGCCTGGGACGAATGGTAAAAGAGGGATATTTATGAGTTGCAAAATAAATGGCATTGATGCCCCTGCAACATGCTCCGAATGCTGGTTTCGATCAGAACCGGAACTGACATCGGTTCACAACGAACCTACTTTATTCAAATATATCAGTGAGTGTATGGTTGCTCCAATAGAAATAGAAGACCCGTGGAGAGATATATCATGGCAGCTTGAGCATAAAGAAGAATGGTGCCCAATAGAGCAACTAGACGATTAAGGAGAGATATTTATGGCGTCTTTAACACCGGCATGGGACAAACTCATGGCAACCTGCTTTGCGAAAGTGGATGCCGAACGACTTGAACGCAAGATAGGGTATGTACTTCTCGGGTTTCGGCCCATAGATAACACCTACTCTATCATCATATTAACGGGACCACCAGCTTGCGGAAAAAGCACTGTGCTGCACATCATCCGGAAACTGTTCAACAACGAGAATACTAATCGTATTTATGCCGCCATATTTCATGACTGGGACCTGAAAAATCTTGACCAATTCAATCCGAATGGTTTTATATTTACCGCCACTAACATCACGAAAGGGCTATTCTCCCTCAAGCCAAAACATGAAGGATATTATACGGCGTTGGATGTTATGCCACACAAATGCGGGTCAGCGCCACTTCCGTTAGAAGAATATAGACAACTCGTACGTGAGATCACCACGACTGAACTGGATGCAATCGCTGACAAATGCAAGGCCCACGTTAAGAAGCGCTTTCCAAAGGATCATTTTCAGCATCCATGAACTCAAGTTGTACGAATAAGATAGGTTTTAGGAGGAAAATAATGGGCGATATTGTAAATATGAAAATCACCGGTACATCCATCACTATGGCTGACCATGGATGCCTTACCTTCTATGTTTATCTGGAAGGTAACGGATTCGGCTGTTGTTACGGTGGGTACTGCATTGGGCACGGCTATCTCGGAGCGAAGAATTTTAATGGGTCGAGCAAGGGCCCGGAGGCCATGGCCAGAATCATGGATACGGTCGGTGTAGATACGTGGGAAGACCTCCCCGGAAAGTATATCCGGGTCGTTGACGCCGGCTTGGGAAGGTCCATTACCAAAATTGGAAATGTCATAGATGACAAGTGGTTTGACATTAAAGAGTTTTTCGAGAAAGACGACAAGCGGATGATTTGAAAGAATGGCTCGCTATGGAAACCAGAAAGGACGGTGCTGACAATGGATAGGCTGACCAATCGAAGCCCTGCTTATCTGGACCGTGACGTCTATTTCAACTATGTAACGAAAGGAGTGCTGCCAGATGGCTATAATCTATAAATGTGACCGCTGTGGGGCTGTGTATGAAAAATTATTAGCCGTTCTCGCGCCCACAGAGCCTTCGTATTTCAATGGATTCAGATTCGTGCGTACTAGCCTCGGTGGAGCGAGCACTTGCTATAGTAACGTTCATGACCTCTGCCCAGATTGTATGGCTGAGTTGAGAGACTGGTTCACTATGGAAACCAGGAAGGAGAATGATGTTCATGGACAAACAGATTCTTAACTGCCCAAACTGCGGGGCTCCGATTGGGACTTGGGATCCGTCGCAGTCCTGGGCGTACAAGTGTAAATACTGCGGGACGACGTTCTGGGACTTTGCCGCCATGGATATTGATGCGCACCAGCCGTTCTTTATGCGTCTCAAGATTCATGGAGCGATTCATATTTTGCCGGTTATGCTGGAGTCTATGACGGTCAGCATGGAACCGCCGGAGACCGTCAAACTGTATGCCGACAATAGCATCTACTACCAAACGCTTCAAACTGGTGAGCCAGACACGATGATTGAGATGAGATTCCGGAACGTGCCGAACGGCGGCTGGAAGAGCGTAACGTATGAGGGAAAGGATGGTTCAAAATGAAGACTATGCATATTATGTTTGAAGGCGAGCACACAATGAGTTCTTCGTTTATCTCCTATTTGAGAAGTATTGTCGATTTAGCCGATCGTGGTCGAACTGTACGGTTTTCTGAAACAGATTTTGTTGACATTCAGAATATACTGTTTGCTATCACTGACGCAAGGTCAGAAACGAGCATTACGTATAAAGAATATGTAACATTATCCAACGCTGCTGAAATCGTAAAAGACTATATTGAGGAGCAGATTAGACAGGATGGTTCAAAATGAGTGCCAGCTTTGCCGACATTGTCCATACATTGTCTCGAAAAAGAAACGAGCTTTATGAAAGAAAACGAGCTGTCGAGATAGAAATGCAACGACAGATAGAGGAAATTGAGGACGAAATTGCAAACCTTGATTCTGCGTTGGGTACTCTCAATAAAGCCATTTCAGACTATCTTTGTGCAACATGCAAGGGAACAGGGAGCATAAGGAAATGCGATGCCGCCGGACAAATGGAGGAAGTCACATGCCCATGTTGTCACGGAACCGGTATCATTACGCAGTAGTACTATAAGAAAGGACAATAAATGACAGTATTTATATTTCTGCTGCGGTGGCTGAGCAACATAGCGGACCGCGCCAATTTCGGAAAATTTTCCGAGGGGGATCTTCTGGAAATCCAAACGTTTCAGGCAGTGCTGCTTGAGAGCACAAACCGCGGTGATATTTCCAGTCAGACCCGAACAGACCTGTGGAACCTGGCAGACATTGTCCGGGAGCAAATTCGCAAACAAGTGAGAGAGGTGGATGCGTAATGAAGATTATAACCCCAGGTGATATTTCCCTGCTGCTGAGGACCAAACGCTTTCGGTGCCCTTACTGCGGCTGCATCTTTGAGGCCGACGAGGGCGAGTATAAACACGGGCCTCAGTGGGAACCGGAAGCCTATTGTGTTTGTCCAACGTGTGGGAAGAATGCTTATGAAATGTGAGGAGGATGCATGATGAAACGAGACGACATTGAAACAGACGCTGGCGATTGGCTTTCAGTTGATTCTAACCGGTACGACGACATTGAAACAGACGCTGGCGATTATATTCCGAAGTGCACGGCCAACGGGTCAGAATAGTAAAAAGGTGGGATTATCAAATGGCTATGATTGACTACGGCGCAATCCTTCGAGTGGATGGAAAGATTATCAATAATACCATGTTCATGGACGTGTCCGACACTGGCTGCAAGCCTGCGGATCAAGTGGAGATAAACGGAGAGACAATGAACTTCGACGGCGACTTCTTCGTTTACGCCGGAGACGAAAAATTCATGGTAGCGACATACAAGACGTATCTGTGTGTAGTCAGCGACGGTAGGGTTATCTGGGACAAGTGGCCGTGGGATTGCGATGTTGTGAGCGAGACCCGCTTCTTCGACGGACTTCCTGCGGTAACAATCAGGCACCTTGACCCGGCGAGGTATCCTGTTTACCCAGAGCCGTTCGACGAATGGCCGGCTTATCTCTGTACAAAAAAAGAAGCTGACAGAATGCGTCTTCGCCATGCCAAGAGAGCGAGGAAACCACTATACAAGTGTTTCACAAACCGATTTGTCGCAACGTGGGATTACGCCGGGAGGCACTATGAGATCATCTATGGCTACGGCATAGACCCGGATGAAGAAGTCTGGTACTACATTAAAAACATGAGCTACGGGTTCACGCAGACCGAGATCGAGGTGATTGATTCCTGGTTTGCAGATACGTAATTGAGGAGGATGCATCGTGTTTGTTATATCTGATTTCACAAGGGCCGCTCTCAATCAGACGAGTACCAACAACATCCGCGACATCTATGATATTGTGCTCGGCATCACTGGCAGTGAATCATTAGCGGAACGTGCTGCCCACGTTGCTTCTGACATGCGCTTTGATGACCAGCATTATTTTGGAAATAAGACAACATTATTCAAAATTGAGTGTAGAAAGGGATGATCTATATGAGAAATATTCTTGCGATTTTGTTCCTGATATTTGCCATGGTGCCAATGCTGTGCGGCTGCAACTATCAGATGATCGACACAAAATACACCTTTGACCGGGCGATCATCCAGCTGCCCGATGGAACCGTTGTTGATGGGAAGGTTCAGTCCTGGCGGGACTATGAGGACGGTGACCAGATCCAGGTCAAAATCGACGGCGTTACATATTTGGTGCATGCTGCCGATGTGGCGCTGATTGACGAGTGAGGTAACGATTGATGCTGATTAGAATCGCATTGGCCTTGATTGGCATCATCTTATATTTGGCTATCGGAATCATTGTGTCGGTAGTTGCTGTGCTTTGGAAAGGATTTGATAGCGACGATGCCGCTCCGTGGATTATATTTTGGCCAAGCGTGATTATCCTGCTCATTATTTGGGCTGGCGTTTGGATACACGACAAGCTGGTGAACCTCCTGGACTGGATCCTTAAGAAAGTGAGGAAATCGTAATGGGTGAAACGCAATCCAATGAGTCGCAGATCTTCTACAGAACAGCTGCCGGAGATCTGATTCCGGTAGACGAGATCCCTGATGTTACTCTGGGGATAGATCTGGCAAATGATGCGGATTTCATGAACTTAAGTTTTGACCCGGTCACCATAGACATGGCCATGATATTCCCATGCCATAGCCGCAAGCGATTTGTCAAGCTTCTGATGGGCCGTGGATATTCCAGAAACCAGGCGAACGCTGTGGCTCGGCAGATTGTCTCAGAGGGAAAAAGTTATCGGGATGAACTATGGTGGAGGCTGCTGATTGGGCCTGCGGTCGGTTGATATTCTGAGATAGGTATGGTATGATGCCATTGTCAGTAAAATCTGCAACCTCTATAATGGAAAGGAGGACCATTATGTTGGAACAAAGTTCTAGTTTCAATCAAGGAGGTGAAGAAATGGGCATGACTGATATACAGTATAAGGGTATGCTTATGGACCAATTGCGAGTCTTTAAGGATATTCTGAAACTGGCAGTAGAGCATGGCGACAAAGAGATCCAAGAAAAGGTTGAGGAACAAATTGCCGATATACGTGTAAAACTCGAATTCTAAGTAACGAAAGGGCTGAGCTGTTATGGCTTAGCTCTTTCTTTTTCTTTGAAGCTATGTTATAATGGGCCATCAGTAAAATCTGCAACCTCTATAATGGAAAGGAGGACCATTATGTTGGAACAAAGTTCTAGTTTCAATGACGAGGAGGTGGACGAAGAGATGATGAATGTACAAGAAGTCGCACGTACTATCGAGTGGTTCAGAGCTAAAGGCCTGAGCGAGAAAGACGTTAACGACTATCTGACATACGTCGCTACCGGAGTCGGGCTCCCGGCAAACAACGAACCCGACAACAAAGAATCCTGACCAAAGCAAAAAGGGCTCTGACCGTAATGGCCAGGGCTCTTTCTTTTTGTCCGCAAGAATTACAACCTCCATAATGGTAGGAATACTATTATATTTAGGAGGTAATAACAATGATGGTTACTGTGTTGAGTGTAGTTATTTTTATGATCGGGATAATGATCGGAGTAGTTGGAACTTTGGCCTATGGCAATAAACTTGTAGAGGACATAAACCAATACTATCCGGATGTGTATTCTGATCTGATAGACGTTTTCGATGACAAAGGCCGAGTGATTACAAGTAAATAGACCCCTATCAAGAAGGCTGAGCTGTTATGGCTTGGCCTTTTCTTTTTATCTTGACTGATATTTTGAAAGGAGACGAATGATGAACACCCGTTTGATTCTGACTGTGGTTGGCGCGGTCGGCGTGGTTGCTACCGGCATTCTGGCATCCAGAGCCGGCAGGAAAGCGCAAAAGAAGCTGAGCGAAGAACCCGTTGTGGTGGATATTCCCGCTGAGGAGATCCAGGAATTCTTCGATGAAAACACCGAGGCCGTGGAACCGGTCCGTACAAAGAAGGAAGTCGTCAAGCTTGTGTGGAAGTATTATATTCCCCCGGTGCTGGCTGGTTTGGTGACGATCGGCGCAATGATAGGAGCCCATCATCTCGGAGCTAAAGAGATTGCGGCCCTTACGGCATCCTGCGCCTACCTCACCGCCAACCGGGACAAGCTGGAGGAGAAGATCCGTGAGCGATACGGCGAAGAGGCCCTGGAGGATATTCGTGCAGAGGTTATGGAAGAGCTGTCCTGCACTGCAAATGGAAAAATCTCGGTGGAGACAACCGGCAAGGGGAACCTTTTGTGCTTCGAGGCATATTCCGGGAGATGGTTCCGGTCGTCAAAAGAAGCCGTTGACGAAGCCATAAAGAAGTTCAACGAGATGTTCGACTGCGGCAAAGGCAGCTACATGTCGATGAATGACCTGTACGATCTATTTGGCATTTCTGAGACGCATTTTGGACATGAAATGGGCTGGCCGGCAGATCCTGAATACTACGACCATGATATTGTCTTCGATACGACTCTGGTTGAGAATGACAAAGAATGCGGGGAAGACCTCTATGTGATTGAGATCAACCCGTTCAGCTACAGCTACCCGATTGACTATTGGATGGAGGTGTAATCACGATTGTTGAAGTTCCTGATTGGATTATATTTATTCAGTGCGATTGCTATGGCCATTCTCATCGCGGCCATGCTGCTCAGTGAGGGCTCGAAATTCACCGTTGGGCCCGGAATGCTGGTCGTTGTGCTGGCAGTTACTTATATTCCCGTCGTCAATACCCTGACCCTCTGCTGGATCATGAAGGAGACCGTGCGGCGGATGGGTAAAAGGCGGCTTGACAGATGACGGTCGATGATATTTTCATGGACGTCTTTGAGGAGGATGGAGAGAACTACCGGGACTTCTACATAAAGCACAAGCTGAGTACCGGGCAGACTATGATGATGTCGTTTCAGGAGACCTATCACGAGAACCATACGATTCACTGGAACATCTTCCTCGAATTATATTCCAAGCGAAAGCATGCCGATCACAACATAGACGCCAAACTCGTGACCGGAAAAAGCCCGCTGGAGAGTTTTGCGGTAGCTCGGAGAATGTTTCTTCTGCTGCAGGAGTACATCGTTTATGACATAGACCCTGACTGCGACAAAATTATATTCTGCCAGTGGGTGGACAACCGTCGGCGTGAGGCTTACTTCAAAGTCCTCAGCCGCTATGGGTATGAGTATGGCGCTCTCTTTGGCGAAAAAGTGATATTTCGGCGATTTGGCAAAGATGAAAGGATTGATGCGGATGGAAAAACACAGCGAGACGGTACAGCAATTCCTGGCTTTTCTGCGTGAATGCGGAACAGAGTACAACATAGCTGCGTCGAGAGAGGAAGAACTCAACGCCATGACACAGGATATTCTCCACAGTCTGGAGCTGGACGGTAACAACTATCACGCTTCGGCAAAGCTGGCTCAGACTCTGACAGAGGTCCGGCAGCAGCGACGGGACGCCAAAGACACCATGACAATCACTGACCCAATTATATCCTGGGTGGCTGAAAACAAGACAGTACTTAAGTCTCTGGAGCGTCTCCTGGGTGATATTCGCAAGGCCGAGCATTCCACGGAGGGCCGCTGCTACATACCCCGGACTAATGTAGTGGAGTTGGCACTGCAGGGAGATTCTACCAAAAGTAGAGCCAAAACCTCATAGGCTAACTCAGAGTTAGAATATGGCGATTATATTCTACTTTCGGTAGAGCGCAAAAATTACAACTGCTATAATGAGAGAGCATTTGTGCTTTTAATTTTGAAAGGAGTGTTTTGGAATGGCTGATGAGAAGAAGAAGCTCAAAGTCGATCCGCAAGCTATCGTCAAAGGAGGCGTCCAGATGGTCGCGGGCCTTGGCGTCAGCACAGTGGCGTATTATGCTGTCAAAGCTGTGACCCCGCCTGTGCTCCACCCTGTTGAGAAGGTGGTGTTCAAGTTGGGGGCCGGTATATTTGAGAGCCTGACGTACACGCTGACGGCAAAGGCTGTCGGAGACCGGATGGATGAGATCTCCAAAGAAACCGACGAGATGCTGGATGCGATGGAGGAGCGTCAAGCTGAACGAAAGGAGAAAAAGAAGAAACTATCCCGTAGAGAAAAGAGAAAGCAGAAAGAAGCTGTTCTCGCATAAAGACAAGAGGGAGGTCTGAACAAGGCCTCTCTTTTTTCTTTTATATGGGTATCGGCTTAGTTCAGCTAATGAAGGTTCCCCGACTTGTCATTGCGAGCCAGTGCGCACACTGGCGTGGCAATCCGTATCCTAAAGCGTTTCGTCAACGGAAAAGAACGTATTGTCGCACCCGTGACGTCGGTTACTAGTGCGCAATGACACATAAGGGCAGATTATTGCATTTTAACCGACAAGGCTGATTAAAGCCGATACGCATTTTCTTTTATATTCTCAGCAAAACCCAAGCGAAAGGAGTTACACGATGGCAAACGAACTGATCCCCTCCAACTCGAACAAGTACCACGAGGGGCAAAACAAGAAGAAGGAGAAGAAAGTCCGACAGGTGACATCCGGTTCAGTAAAGACCCGTCCAAGATCACCTGGAAGGAAGTTCTTCAATGCCTTCTTCAACAGCGACGCCAGGACCCTGAAGGAGTATCTGGTGGAGGACCAACTGATCCCAAGTATGAAGGAGATCGCCCTCCGCACCTTCGAGATGTGGTTATTTGGCGACTCGGCCAGGTCTTCCAGTAACGGAGGCAGGTCAAGAGGCTGGACGGAGAAAACCCAGTACAACAAAGCAGGTCGGGCCGCACGCAACAGCAGCTCCAGAAACTCCGAGAAAAGCAGGGCGCTGGCGAAGTTCAACCCGGAGATCGATGATATTTTTATGGAGACCCGTGGAGATGCCGAGCGGACTCTGGAGTATCTGCAGTACCTCATCAGCGAATATGACGAGGTCACCGTGTCGGATTTGTATGAGTCTGTTGGCAAAACTGCGGACTGGTCTCTGAGCAATGTCGGTTGGCGTGACCTTGGGGATGCGTATGTGCAGCACACCCGGTACGGCTGGCGGCTGGAGCTTCCCTCTGTGGAGCAGCTGGACTGAGAAAGGAGAATTATATTTTGCTGTTTGATAGTAAGACCGCTGCGGATGGTGAGTACATACCGACCACTACTGCGGCTCCTGACATTTCCCGGGAGGTTGAGTCTCGCAAAACTGACCTCTACGAGTGCGAGGATATTTACGTCTCCCATCCGCCCCATTACCAGAGCGAGAGCGGGCTGGAGGTTATTGACGTGATCGAGGCGTTCACCGAAGGTCTTGAGGGCATCGAGGCTGCGGACACCGCCAACATTATTAAGTACGCCTGCCGCTGGAAGAAGAAAAACGGCGCGCAGGATATTCAGAAGATCATCTGGTATGCAACACATCTGTATAACAAATTACAAGAAAAGGAGAGCAACAATGAACGTTAACTTCATCAAGAATTTTGCACTGGCTGGACGGAAAGTCGCCGGTGTGGTGGGCAGAAACCTGAAAGAGGCAAGCCCTGAAATTTTGCTCGTGGTCGGCGTGGCTGGTGTTGTGGTCAGCACGGTCATGGCCTGTCGGGCTACCAAGCATATGGATGATATTCTCGACGAGCACAATGCGGAGCGTGAGGCTCTTGAGAATGACGAAATTGAAACTTCTGAGGATGAAAACCAGCTGGAAATCGAGGAAAACACTGATATTTCCAAACATTCTGGCGTTGATTCTAAGGCCCCTGCCGTTGCGTATAAGCGCGCTTTGTGGAGGACGTATTGTAAGACCGGATGGCGCTTTGTGAAGCTCTACGGGCCTTCTGTGGCCCTTGGAGCGGCTTCTCTGGCCTGTATATTCGCTTCGCACGGAATTCTTCGGAAACGTAACGCCGGACTCCTTGCGGCATACACCATGATGGAGCGCGGCTTCAGTGAGTATCGCAGCCGTGTCCGGGATATTCTCGGAGAGGAAGAAGAGGAGAAACTCCGGCTGGGAATGTCTGAAGAAGAATTTGAGGAGACAACTGTTGAAGAGGATGGGTCCGAGACAACGGTTCTGAAGAAAGGCCCAATCTTTGACCTGTCGAACTGCAGCCAGTACGCAAGATATTATGATGCCTATAGTGTGTATGGCTGGGAGGGCGACGCGTATCAGGAGATGGTTCTCGACGGTGTGGAACGGTATGCCAACGACCGGCTGATTGCTCAGGACGTAGTGTTCCTGAATGAGGTCTATAAGGACCTGGATCTGCCTCTGTCCAGCGATGGTCAGCTTGCCGGCTGGTGCACGGGCGGTAATGGTGACGGGCAGGTCATTATTAAGCGTATCAAGGGATATCGTAAGGTTAATCTTGATGGTATGGAGAGAATCATCCCGACAACGATTCTTGACTTTAATGTGGACGGCGACGTGCATCGGGTCCTGGATCTGCAGGATCAGCTTGGCGCCGCGGTCAGAAAGAGACTGGTGAAGTAACAATGCTGCAGAAAGCAATTATATTTGGAGCTGGCCTGGTGGTCGGTGCCGGCGCTGCGATTCTTGCCCTCCGTGACTACTATGCGGAGAAGGAAGAGTACAACGTGGCGTCGGTAAAGGCTGCCTTGCAGGGCGACCGTTCCCTGATATTTGGGGAAGAACAGAAAGAAGAGCCGAGCGAGCCGGAAGTACCCGAGGTCCATGTGAATGCGGAGACGCTGGCGAATAAGACCTCCTACAACAGCCTCGGAGGGAAGCTGGCCAGAGACAGAGACCGGACACAGATGGGGCAGATCGCCGAGCATGAGAATTATATTCAGAAGCCCGATGAGGATGACGACCCGATTGAGGTGTACACGATCTCACCGGAGGCCTACGGTGCTCTGGGAGGCGGTTTCGAGAAGATCGAGGTTGAGTACTATGAGGGAAACGATACCCTTCTGGATGTAGGTGCGGAACGGGTCATTGATATTTCCAGTACCATCGGTCGGGAGGCTCTCGAACGGTTCGGCGAGTACGGAGAAAAAGATATTGTGTACGTTCGGAATGAGAAGCTGTGGACCGACTACTGTGTGAGTAGAAACCCAGGAAGTCTTACTGATATTTCAAAGTTCGCCCCTTCTCACGAGGAAACCTGAAACGAGGGAGGTGATCCGATGACCAGAGATGAGGTGGTTAAAGGATATTTTGATTGGCTGTTGGAAGCGGTAACCTGCGATCTGTATGCGCCCGGAGACTACTGGTATCTGCTTGATATTCTGTTCGATACCGAGTTCTATTGGACGTTGGACAGAGACAGTAACCGAGCGGACGACGGCATGCATCTGAGACTATTATATTCTCAGGAGCATCCGGTGGAGGGACATAAACTGCTGCGGTCCATGCCGGAGTTCTGCACGGTTCTTGAGATGCTGATTGCTCTGGCAAAGCGGTGTGAGAACGAGGTCATGTATGATCCGGATCAGGGAGATCGAACAGCTCTGTGGTTCTGGATTATGCTGGAGAACCTCGGTCTGACCAGTTACAACGACCGGGCATTTCGGAGGAATCATCGGCGTGTGGATCAGTATGTAGATGATATTCTGACGACCTTCATGTATCGGGAGTTTGAGCCCGACGGAACCGGCTCTATTTTCCGTGTGAAGAATGTTCAGGCGGACATGCGGGACACCGAATTGTGGTATCAGATGCAGTACTACGTGAATGAGAATTTTGATATTTAATGTGGCAAAATCGGGTGAAAAAACCGAAAATTTGCCCGGAACAGATGCCCAAAAATCCGTGCCGGTTTTGCCGAAAAAAGTGGCACAAAACCGGTTTGAAAGTGGCACGAAATTGCTAAAAGTTACAAATTGTAACCAAATCTTCACAAAACTCTGCCACTTTGCCACTTTTGTGCCGGTTTTGAAATCAAAAGTGGCACGGCAAAAACCCTGTATTTGCAACGGTTTGCGGGCATCTGTGCCACTTTGCCACTTTTTTTTATTATCTAATTGTGAATAAAAAATTTAAATATATATAGATAGGTCGGAAAAAGTGGAAAAGTGGCAGAAACGCAATTTTATACAGATTTTTAGTGACTACGGAAAGGAGGCCGTCATGTGTGGACTTTATGCTCGTTAGTGTCAAATCACTGAAGAAAGATGAGATGGTCATCTACCCCAAGTTCATCGTTACCAGCAGCAAGGATCTCATGGTGCGCGGTGGCGATTTTTATGCGGTTTGGGACGACGAGAAAGGCATGTGGTCAACTGATCAGGACGACGTCACCCGGCTGATTGATCACGAGCTGGATCAGTACAAAGAGGAACACGCAGACCTGGCAGGTGCCAAGGTCCTCCACATGTGGGACGCCGACTCCGGAATGATCGACAAATGGCTTAAGTATGTACAGAAGCAGCTGCGGGACAACTATCATCCTCTGGACGAGAAACTGATATTTGCAAACTCCCCGATTGACCGGATGGACTATGCCAGCAAACGTCTGCCCTATGCTCTGGAGAAAGCAGAGACTCCTGCGTACGAGGAGCTCATCTCCACATTATATTCTCCGGAAGAGCGGAAGAAGATTGAGTGGGCAATCGGCTCGGTTGTAGCCGGGGACTCCAAGAAGATTCAGAAGTTTCTGGTGTTCTACGGATCCGCCGGAACGGGCAAGTCAACGATCCTGAACATCATCCAGCAGCTCTTTGACGGATATTGTACCAGCTTCGATGCAAAAGCGCTGGGGTCTTCATCGGGAGAGTTTGCACTGGAGCCATTCAAAAAGAACCCTCTGGTGGCGATTCAGCACGATGGCAACCTGAGCAGAATCGAGGATAATACCCGGCTCAACAGTCTGGTCTCCCATGAGGAGATGACCGTCAACGAGAAGTTCAAGTCTCAATACACAGCAAGATTTCAGGCAATGTTATTTATGGGCACCAACACGCCGGTCCGGATCACTGACAGCCGGTCCGGCATTATTCGCCGGCTCATTGATGTTTCCCCAACTGGAAACACGGTTCCTCTCAAGCGGTACAACCAGCTGAAGGAGCAGGTCAAGTTTGAGCTCGGCGGAATTGCCCAGCACTGTCTGGAGGTCTATGAGAGCGATAAGGACGCCTATGAGAATTATATTCCCACCAGCATGATCGGAGCGACCAATGACTTCTACAACTTTGTGGAGGAGTACTATGAGGAGTTCATTGCGGAAGATCCGGTGTCTTTGAACTTTGCATGGATATTGTACAAGCACTACTGCGACGACGCCAAAGTGTCCTACCCTTACGGAAAACGAGTGTTCAAGGAAGAGCTCAAAAATTACTTCCGGGAATTCGAGGACCGCGGGAAGAACAAGAAGGGCGAACTGACCAGAAGTCTTTATCGAGGGTTCCGTATGGAGCGCATGGGATATTCTGTGCAGGCGGATGCGGAAAGTGGACAGGCAGAAGCAGCCGATCAGGAGGCCGAGGTAAACCCTTCGGCGGAGGAGGCTGTTGACATTCCGCCTTGGCTGATATTTGACAAGACAGAATCGCTGTTTGACAAGGAGTATGGGGATTGCCCGGCGCAGTATGCCAACGACGAGGGGACGCCCTTGAAAAGCTGGGACAACGTCCAGACTACCCTTGCTGATATTTCCACAGACAAACTGCACTATGTACGAACGCCGCTGCAGCTGATCGTCATAGATTTCGACATCAAGAACGACTCTGGCCAGAAGTCCCTGGAGCGAAACATTGCGGCAGCTTCCAAGTGGCCTGCAACATACGCAGAGCTGAGCAAAAGCGGCCAGGGCATCCATCTCCATTATATTTACAACGGAGATGTGGCGGCTCTGAGCAGGGTCTACGACGACAATGTGGAGGTCAAGATATTCAACGGAAAGAGTTCCCTCCGAAGAATGCTGACCAGATGCAACGACAGACCCATCGCAACGATCAATTCCGGTTTGCCATTGAAAGGAGATCGCAAAATGGTGAACCACAGAACCATCAAGACAGAAGCGGGACTCAGATCCATGATCAAGCGTAATCTGCAGAAGGAGATTGGTGGCTTCACAAAGGTCAGCGTGGATTTTATCTACAACGATCTGGAAGCGGCATACAATGCAGGATTCAAATACGATGTGAGTGATCTTCGTCCGGCTGTATTCAGTTTCGCCGGCAGGAGTCATAACAACAAAGACTACTGCACGAGACTGGTTCGCAAGATGAAGTTTAAGTCAGAGGACCCGGCGGAACCGGAAGCTTATCCTGATATTTCAGAGGTCGACCTTGCCTATGCGGAAGAAGCGCAGAAGGCCGATACGGGAGAGGCCAAGGCGGACGGTCCACTGATATTTTTCGACGTGGAGGTATTCCCGAACCTCTGCGTTATTGTGTATAAGGCTGCCGGCTGCCCGGCGGTGAAGATGATCAACCCGTCTGCGGAAGAGGTACGGCAGCTTATGCGGATGCGGCTGGTGGGCTTCAACAACCTTGGGTACGACAATTATATTCTCTATGCCATTGTGCAGGGCTTCTCTGTGGCGCAGCTTTACAAGCTTTCCCGTCGGCTTATTAACAACGAGCGAGTCGGCATGCGGGAAGCAAGGAATGTCTCCTACACGGATATTTTCGACTTCTCTGCTACAAAGCAGAGCCTGAAGAAGTGGGAGATCGCCCTGGATATTCACCATCAGGAGCTGGGTCTTCCATGGGACGAGCCGGTACCGGAGGAACTGTGGCCGAAAGTTGCCGAGTACTGCGTCAATGACGTGGTGGCAACGGAGGCGCTATTCTTCCATCAAAACGCTGATTGGACCGCGAGGCAGATCCTGGCGGATGTGGCGGACAAGACCGTCAACGACACCACCAACACGCTTACCACTGCAATTATATTCGGCGGCAACCGCAATCCGCAGGGAGAATTCAACTATCGGGATATGGGAAAAATGCCCAGCGGCCATTCTGGACTAAAGAACTGGCCCGGTCTGGACTGTGATCCGGAGTTCACGGTGTTCGACGATCTCGGACGGCCGGTGTTCCCTGGATATTCTTTTACCTTCGATAAGGAGGCGAAAAAGAAGGTCAGCTTCTACAGAGGGGAAGATCCTAAGGAGGGCGGCTATGTATATGCCGAGCCCGGGATCTACTGGGATGTGGCGCTGCTTGATATTGCGTCCATGCATCCGTCAAGCATCGTAGCGGAAGAACTGTTTGGCCCGATTTATACCGCTCGATTTAAGGAACTTCTGGATGCCCGTATCGCCATCAAGCATAAGGACTTCGACAAAGCCCGGACAATGCTGGACGGCAAGCTGGCGCCTTATATTCAGAAGGTTATCGACGGTGAGATTACGACCAAGGATCTGGCCTATGCCCTGAAGATTGCGATCAACTCGGTATACGGGCTGACTGCTGCCAACTTTGAGAACCCCTTCCACGACCCCAGGAATCAAGACAACATTGTGGCGAAACGAGGCGCGCTGTTCATGATCAACCTTAAACATGAGGTGCAGAGCAGAGGCTTTACAGTGGCCCATATCAAGACCGATTCCATCAAGATTCCAAATGCCACGCCGGAGATCATCCAGTTCGTTACGGACTACGGAAAGCTGTATGGATATTCCTTCGAGCACGAGGCGACCTACAGCAAGATGTGCCTGGTGAACGACGCTGTGTACGTGGCTCGTTACGCCGCCAAAGAGAAGTGTGAGGAGCTTTACGGATATATTCCGGGAGACAACTACGAGCACGGCGGCGACTGGACGGCCACCGGCACACAGTTCCAGGTTCCATATGTCTTTAAGACGCTCTTCAGCCATGAGCCAATCGAGTTCAAGGACATGTGCGAGACTAAGGCGGTCAAGACAGCATTATATTTGGACATGAACGAGAACCTTCCGGATGTGGAAGCGGAAGAGAAGGAACTGGTGAAGCTTAAGAAGAAGCTGGCCGATGAAAAGAAGCCTCCTTCCGAGGCGGATCGGGCTGCGATTGAGCAGCGTGTCGCAAAGCTCTCGGTTGATATTCCGAAGGGGCACGATTACCAGTTCGTCGGAAAGGTCGGATGCTTCTGCCCGGTCAAAGCAGGTCTTGGCGCCGGCAAGCTGATGCGTCAGGGCGCCAATGGATATTCTGCTGTAGGCGGAACCACCGGCTACCGCTGGATGGAGGCCGAGAAGCTGGCTCAGACCCCAAACTGGGATCAGTACATTGACAAAACCTATTATGCAGCGATGGTTGACACCGCTGTGGAAGCTATTTCGAAATACGGAGACTTTGAAGAGTTCTCTGCATGATATTTAGGAGGAATTAATTATGGCTTACATTGACAACATTATTCTGCGGGACGTGAAGGTCATGTCCAAGAACTTCAGCGGCATGGAGAAGATCTATAATGGCCGCACCGTGAACACCAAGGGCAGCCGTAATTTCTGCCCGGAGCTGCCGGAAAATCTGGCACTCCAGATGAAGGAGGAGGGCTGGAACGTCAAGCACACCAATCCTCAGGATCCGGACGAGCCCGTGCGCTATTATATTCAGGTGGCGCTTCAGTTCCGGGACCGGTACAACGAGCCCGTCCGCCCCAAGTTCCGTCCGAAGGTTGTTCGGGTGGACAGCCATGGGGATCATATTATGCTCAATGAGGACACGGTAGAAGAATTGGACGATGACGAGATCATCAAGGCCAACATCAAGATCCGCGGTCGTGAGTATGAGCCCGGCAAGATCAAGGCCTATGCCAAGGTGCTCTACGCCTGGGTGGACGAAGCAGATCCCTTCGCTAACGACTTCCGGGAGGCGGAAGACTTCCCCGGCGCTGATGATGAGCTGGACGACTTGCCCTTTGATTGATATTTGAGAGCACGCTTTTTGCGTAACCCTGCCCCTGATGCCCTGGCCGGTGTCAGGGGCTTTACTGATATTTAGGAGGCGCTTGTGAGCATCTCACTGTATGAGCACCAACAGCAGGCGCTTGAGAAACTGAGGAACGGCTCGGTTCTCTGCGGCGGGGTTGGGTCTGGAAAGTCCCGGACGGCCATTGCCTATTACTTTGTGAAAGAATGCGGCGGCCGGATCGACGGAAAGGCCCATGGATATTCTGAGAATTACGTTCCGATGGAGAATCCGAAGGATCTGTACATCATCACCACCGCCCAGAAGCGGGATAAGAAGGAGTGGGAGGCGGAGTGTATTCCATTCCTTCTCATCGGCTCTCCTGATATTTGTCCCTACAGCATCAAGGTGACCGTCGATTCCTGGAACAACATCGCCAAGTACAAGGATGTGACGAACAGCTTCTTTATATTTGACGAACAGCGGGTGGTCGGCTATGGCAAGTGGTCCAAAACCTTCATTCGGATCTCACGGCGGAATCACTGGATCCTGCTCAGTGCCACGCCCGGCGACACCTGGATGGACTACATCCCGGTGTTCATCGCCAATGGATATTACCGTAACAAAACAGACTTTGTGAACACTCATGTGGTCTATGCGGCATATTCCAAGTTCCCAAAGGTGGAACGGTATATGGGGGAGCGGCATTTGGAAAAACTGCGGGAGCAGATCCTTGTCAACATGGACTACCACAAACCGGCCCAGTCGCACCACATTGATATTCTGACCGAGTACGACCGGGAGACGTTCAAGGACGTGATCCGCCGCAGGTGGAATATTTACGAGGACAAGCCCATCGTCAACAGCGCCGAGCTGTTCTATCTGATGCGTAAAGTGGTGAACAGCAGCCCGGCCAGAGCCGAGGCCATCCGGAAGCTGGCGGATGCCCATCCGAAGGCAATTATATTCTACAACTTCGACTACGAGCTGGAGATTCTCCGGGCGATTCCCTATGCGGACGGAACCGTGGTCGCCGAATGGAATGGCCACCGGCATGAGCAGATCCCAAAGGCGGAGCGCTGGGTATATCTGGTGCAGTACTCCGCCGGAGCCGAAGGATGGAACTGCATCGAGACCGACACCACCATCTTCTACTCTCAGAACTATTCTTACAAGATCCTGGTTCAGGCGTCCGGACGGATCGACCGGCTGAACACGCCGTACAAAGACTTATATTTTTACCATCTCAAGTCAAGAGCCTGGATCGACGCGGCCATTGCACGGGCCCTGAAAGCCAAGAAAAACTTCAACGAGCGCTCTTACAAGCTCCATTGATATTCCGCAAGAAATACAACGGCTATAATAGGAGAGATAGGAGATGCGCCTTACATCTCATTTATTTTTGAGTCGAGGAGGCTCTTCTATGCGGGAAAACCAGTTTCAAGCGAGACTTATCAAGGACATCAAGAAGCGCTTGCCCGGTTGCATCGTGCTGAAGAATGACCCGGATTATATTCAGGGCATTCCGGATCTCACGGTGCTGTACGGGAACCGATGGGCGTTTCTGGAGTGCAAACGCTCCGAAACAGAGTCCCATCAACCGAATCAGGACTATTATATTTCTACGGCCGATGCAATGTCATTCGGTCGTTTTGTTTTTCCCGAAAACAAGCAGGAGGTACTTGATGAACTTCAACAATCACTACAATCTGATTGGTAAGCACGCATTCCTGGGAGCCAGCAACTACCACTGGCTCAACTACGACATGGAGAAATTGATATCCACTTACCGAAACCGGCAGGCGGTTCAGCGGGGAACCGAGCTCCATGCCTTTGCCAAGAATGCGATTGATCTGAGAATCAAGCTCCCACGCAACAAACAGACCCTCAGCATGTATGTGAACGATGCCATTGGCTATCGGATGACTCCGGAGCAGGTGCTTTGTTATTCCGACAACTGCTTTGGAACCGCCGACGCCATCAGCTATAACGAGAATCAGAAGCTTTTGCGTATTCATGACCTGAAAACCGGTGCCACGCCGGCTTCCATGAACCAGCTTCTTATTTACATGGCCATGTTCTGCCTGGAGTACGATATTGACCCGTCCAAGATTGACGCTGAGCTCCGCATCTACCAGAGCGACGAAGTGAACGTTTTGAATCCGACGACGGATGATATTATGCCGGTCATTGAGGCCATGATTGACGCCGATGAATGCATCTCACAATTACAAGCGGAGGGTAGAGACTGATGGACACAATGTTTACTGATATTTTGGACTTGCCGTTCCCGGATGACCAACTTGCGCACTACGGAACACCTCGGCACAGCGGACGCTATCCCTGGGGTTCCGGTAAAAATCCGCAGCGCCATAAGAACTTTCTGACCATGGATGCGGAGCTCAAGAAGCAGGGCCTCAGTGAAAAAGAGCGGGCTCAGGCTATGGGCATGTCCACCACCGAACTGCGGGCCATGAAATCTATTGCCAGCGACGCGCACAAGGCGGAAGTGGCAGCACAGGTGATTAAACTCCGCAAGACAGGTATGTCCTTTGACGCCATTGCACAGGAAACCGGTGTTTCAGCCTCCAGCGCCAGAAATATGGTAAAAGAGGATTATGCCATTAAGCTTAGTTCCGACCGCAAGCTGGCTGAAGTGCTCAAAGAGCAGGTGGAACAGCACCCGTATCTGGATATTGGCGCCGGTGTCGAGCGACAGCTCGGCGTATCCGACACGAAGCTGAAAACAGCGGTCAAGATTCTGGAGCAGGAAGGATATTCGAAGAAGTACCTGAAAGTCGAGCAGGCCGGAAATCCCGGACAGTTTACGACGGTTATGGTGCTGGCCAAGGACAACGTGACCTATGAGGAGCTCAGGGAACACAAAGACCAGATTATTTCTCCCCAAGGCGTATTTTCCAATGACGGCGGAAATACCTTTCTTGGCATCAAACCGCCGGTCAGCATCGATTCCAAACGTATTGATATTTGCTATGCCGAGCAGGGCGGAACCGAGAAAGACGGCCTGATTGAGATCCGTCCCGGTGTCCCTGATATTTCCCTTGGCGATAACCGCTACGCCCAGGTCCGTATTGCGGTCGACGGAACGCACTATCTGAAGGGCATGGCCGTCTACAACGACAAACTTCCCGACGGTGTTGATATTCGCTTCAATACCAACAAGGATTCTTCCAAATCCAAGATGGAAGTTCTCAAAGAGATGAACACCATCAAAGCAACCGGCGAAGTGGATATGGATAATCCCTTTGGAGCCACTATCCGTCAGTATGAATACGAGGATGAAAAAGGCAATAAACATTTGTCCGCCATCAATATCGTAAATAACGATGAAGACTGGGCCAAATGGTCCAAAACTCTGTCCTCTCAGATGTTGTCGAAGCAGTCTCCGGCCTTGGCCAAGCAGCAACTGGATATTACGTACGATCGCAAGAAGCAGGAATTCAACGAGATCATGGCGCTCACAAACCCGGTTCTCAAGAAACATCTGCTGGAGTCTTTTGCCGACGGTTGTGACTCCGCTGCTGTGGACCTGAAGGCCGCCGCCCTTCCGAGACAGGCTACCAAGGTTCTTATTCCAATGCCGAGCCTCAAAGACGACGAGATTTTCGCCCCGTCCTACAACAACGGCGAGCAGGTCGTGCTGATCCGATATCCTCATGGCGGAACCTTTGAAATTCCGACGCTGACTGTAAACAATAAGGCAAAAGAGGGCATTGACACCATTGGCAAGGACGCCCGAAACGCGGTTGGTATCAACGCCAAAGTGGCGGAGCGGTTATCCGGCGCCGATTTTGACGGCGATACGGTTACGGTTATTCCCATTGTCGGACAGAAGATCAAGACCAGCAACGCTTTGGAAGGCCTGAAGGACTTTGACCCGAAGCATGAGTACCGCGCCTACGAAGGGATGCCCAAGACCTGCAAGGAGAACGGTTTCCAGAAGCAGATGGAGATGGGCAAGGTCTCCAATCTGATCACCGACATGACCATTCGGGGTGCTACAGAGGATGAAATCGCCAGAGCGGTCCGGCATTCCATGGTCGTCATCGATGCGGAGAAGCACAACCTGGACTGGAAGCGTTCCTACCAGGAGAACCGGATTGCCGAGCTGAAAGAGAAGTATCAGGGCGGCGCCAACAAGGGTGCCTCCACGCTTATTTCGCAGGCAAGCTCCGATACCAGAGTGAATGAACGCAAATCCGGCTACAAGATTGACCCCGATACCGGTGAGAAGATCTATACCGAGACCGGCCGAACCTACAAGACCGAGAAGGTCATGAAGGACGGCAGCGTCAAAACCGAGATTCATAAAGCCCAGGAGAAGTCCACAAAGATGGCGGAAGCCTCTGATGCGTTCGAGCTCTCCTCCGGCACCAGAATCGAGAATGTGTACGCGACGCATGCCAACAAGCTTAAAGCTTTGGCCAACGAAGCCCGCAAAGCATACGTGGCTACCGAAAACCCCAAACGGAACCCAACTGCGGCAAAAGAGTATGCGCCCGAGGTATCCTCTCTGCTGGCAAAACTGAACATTGCGCTGAAGAATGCGCCGAATGAGCGAAAAGCACAGCTTGTGGCCAGTAAAGTGGTTGAGACGAAAATTGAGCACAATCCAGAGCTGAAAGATGATGACGAGCATTTGAGCCGCGTCAGACGCCAGGCTCTTGCGGAAGCCCGTGCCAGAAGCGGAGCTCTGAGCAGGAAAGAGCGCAATATCGATATCACAGACCGGGAATGGGAAGCCATCCAGGCCAACGCCATCAGCCCGACCCAGCTCAAGACCATTTTATCCAATACGGACCTTGACAAGCTGAAGGAACGCGCCACTCCGCGCAATAACAAGTCCCTGAACAGTGCCGCATTATCAAGAGCCAGATCGCTGCTGAACAGGGGCTACACATGGGCTGAAGTTTCCGAGCAAGTCGGGATCTCTGTCAGCACGTTGCAGAAGCAGATCTGATTTCACTGATATTCTCAGAATACTTGTGAAAAGGGCTTTTGCACCTGAAAAAGCATCCAACAGCAAAACGGCGCTATTGATATTTGCATATGCTTCGGATGTCACTCGCATTTAGACGTTAAAACGGCGCAAACCGGTCCAAATGGGCTATTGATATTCTCCCGAAGGATTCCTGGCCTGTTTGGACCTATTTGGGCCTGTTTACGGTATGTGTGTATGCGTCCATTGATGTTCTTGCGAAGGCCCTTTAGAGAAGAGGCTGTAGTACGGCTGTATATGGGGTGCCTTTTTATTGATATTTGAACGCTGTCGCTTGATCTGATCCTACAAAACCGCAACGGAGCTCTATGTTGTTTGAAATCAATATAACGGGCCTGGCTATTGATATTTGAGTCCCCATAAGAGACGATTCTGCCGTCTATCAGAAGCGTTTTCCGTACTCTAAACTGGAATTCTGCGCGCACGGCTATTGATATTTAGAGGGGGTACCCTTGGCTGTCAGCAGCACAGATAAAAGCGTTTGCGCTTATGCTTGCTGTGTTAGCTGCCACCCCATGTATTGATATTTGAATTGTTTTTTATGCGTTCCTTTTATCGAATACACGGCTGCCTGCTTAAAATAACAGGTCCATTTGGCAGCTTGCTCGCTCCTAAGACGCCTCTCCTTTTGCTTTATTGCAATAATGCGCATGCTGTTTGAAGCAGAGCAGCTTTTGCGTCCATCCTACTGCATTTAAAACAAGGCCATCAGCATTGGCCAGTGACCCATGCTATAACATGGAACGTACAGTCATAGTCAAAAGGCATAGTTCTTAACTATGTTTGCAGCCTTGCACCCAATCAACCACATCACAACAAGAGATTCATACATGCACACTTGCATACTGTTTAACTCTTGAAAAGGTTGTGCTCTTTGATTCATACAATCTTGTAAGCGTTCACAGTTTGTTGAATGCAGCAAGACAAGCACGCTGATACCCTGACAATGTGACGCAAACAGAAAGCGACGCACCACAATGTTGTCACTCTTTGCATGTCCTATTATAGTATAGGTTCTTATCATACGTTCGCTGCTACAATTAAGGAGGTCTTATCATGCGCGAAGTGGCGCTTACAACTACAGACAATCCTTACAACCCTTTTACACAGTTCGATGCATGGGATTCTTGGGATCGACTCATGGGTTATGAAACATGCGCTTTACTTGGCCGCATTGCCAAGACCTCACCCGAACTCAGTCCTGCTGATCAAGCAATTGAAGTTGAACATGCGATTGATGCGATCGTTGACCTGAACCCTTTAGGTGTGTACAAGAAGGTTGTAAGAGATGACGAGTAATAATAGCTTGTTAAACATGGTTATTTCATTTCTTATTTCCAAATAAAAAATAGAAACATGGGGGAGGGGGCCTTAAAAAAGCATACCCCCCTCCCACAT
>Ga0326512_10000068_pt1 | contig 86359 bp, 109 predicted proteins | sample 1_2617_0518_D_FD_203652 | JGI IMG/M metagenome (GOLD analysis project Ga0326512, IMG submission 203652) | Bovine rumen microbial communities from UC Davis, California, United States - 1_2617_0518 | ecosystem: Host-associated > Mammals > Digestive system > Stomach > Rumen | place: USA...
AAACGAATGTGCATCCTTGGCGACGTTTGCGGCTGCGTCACCACCTTTGCAACGAAAGACAATTTAGTGGCAGAGTTTTATGAACCTGAAGATACCGCAAGCAACGAGTAAAGGCTACATCGAAGTGAAACCCTACGGCGCATTCGATTGGTCGTACCCCGACAGCCTCACACGGCGCGGAAGGGTACAGGGCGACCACGGAGACATCGCACCCACCATCATGTGCCAAAACGAAATATATGTGTATGAAGGAATCGAAGAATGACCTATCAGTAATTCAATACCCTCACGGTTTTAACTATGGCTTTGAGTACACCGACGGCATTTGTCCGGACTCGGACGCAGCCGGAGCAATAAAGGCAAAGGAGAGTGGACAGGCATACATCTGAACGATTACACGATGTGCATCCACACTCTCGTTGGTGCCGGATTCCCAACAATGCAAGTATTAGTTGTTGAAGTCGAAGATGAGCAAGAATAATGGCGTGATATTAGTCGTTAATCCCGATGGCTCGATATTAGGGCGCAGACCATTCAACGGAGGCACAATAGCATTGCAACGATTACAATTCAGCTGCAATCTCGGCATTGCGTTTTGTATTAGTGCAGAGCGAGTGCCACAAGTAATTATTTACGAAGAAGATGAACAACAGAGTGATAAATCCATTAAAGGGAATAACCGATAGGTCGTGGTTCTTTGAGCAACAAGTGTATGACCCAGAAGGCATAGCACGAGCCATCAAATCTACCGACGGAAGCGGAAATGTTCCCAAAATAATTATAAGTATGAATGAATATAAAATAGAACATATAGAAAAGCCTACAGGCATCACGAACAGCCCATACAATATGATACCTCATTTGCCTGACAGCGAATTGTTTTTTGACAGCAGGCACTGGACGTATGGATTAGCCGACGGCATCCTGCCGTTCTCTCTTACTACTCGAATATCGGCAAATAATCAGCAATTTTTAAAAGTTATAAAAAAAGAAACGTGTATGAAGGAATCGAAGAATGAAGTGATGCAAGTTGGAAACATCATGCAAGAAAAGAACTTCGCAAATCCTCAATGCGGTCGTATATATTCAACTAAAGGACTATCGCCAACAATCAACACCTGTGGCGGTGGTCAGCGTGAACCCAAAATAATAAATGATATGGCAGACCAGAATACAATCGAACTGCCCTCGGAGTTGAAGGGCAAGAAATTTAGAATCCGCAAACTGACACCCCGCGAGTGCTTCCGTCTCATGGGAGTGGACGACAAGGACATCGACAAAATACAAGCCGCAAAAGTCAGTAACTCGGCGCAGTATAAACTCGCAGGCAATAGCATCGTCGTTGATGTGCTCTTCCACATCTTCCGCCGAATGTTCATCGAAACCGAAGAACCCGACTTCGACGGAACACCCACACAACTCACGCTCTTCTGACATCATCCCTCAGAAACCAAAGTGATATAATAAATTAACAATAACACTAAAAATGACAATGAGTAAGAACTACACATTAAAACCCCAGCCACAAAAGGTGCGGATAGCGGTTAACGGCTCTCCGTCCACCAGGGCGGAAATGGAAGAGTCGTACAGGCGATACTCAGAACTATGGAACGCACAGGGAGGGTGTATGCTGTATATGGCTATGCAGCAGTGGAAGGATGCGTATGAGTTACTACAAGAGCACCCGATGTATAAACAGCGGGTGAAGCAACTGGCAAAGCGCATAGACGCTGCGTGGAACAAGATGTGGGACATCATGCGTCAGTGCTTTGAAAGCAAGTGGAACGTATATTGTGACTCGCTCAATCAGATGTACATAAATCTGGAGCAGGATATACTGTTCCTGTTTTTGGCCATGAAGCGGGTGTTAGACCACAACAAGATACCTGACAGCAACTTTGTGGCACGTCAGCAGATGGCACTTCACTGCGCAAAACACGCGTGGATAGTGTATGAGAGGTTCTGGTCTATACGCGACGCGAAGATACTCGGATATTATGCCGACACGTTCAAAACGTTCTTTTCGTATCAAGACCCGCACCAAATTTACCAACTCACGCAAGACCTCTGCCACCTCACCTGCGCCACCGACAAGGACATCAACTTCGGCAGCGACCTCAACTGCGTCAATGCCCTCTCCTGCCTCATCCGTCACGCCCTCAACGAGGAAATGCTGGAGCAGTCTATCATCGAGGGGGTAAAACTCAACGGCGACCAGTATCAGGATGTGCTGGATAAATATTATAACCTAAAAGAGCAGGAAGAACGGCGTATGAGCGAGGAAAAGGAGCGCGAGCGTATAACCGCCCAAGAGAACGAAAAAGACGCAATACGCGCCAAATTAAGCGGAAAATTTAAAGTCAAGAAAGCAAAATGAATAACCCAAAACCAAAGCAACAATACGCAGAGGTGTGCAACAAGTATTACCGTACATTCTGCGACATGATGGAGATGCACCCAGAGCCTAATCCGTGGGTGGCAGACGAGCCAGGAACAATAGCGTGCGCAGCTGACTACTATTTCGACTTCCACGATGTGATAAAATACTGCGTGGATGAGAACATAAGCGACTGGAATGAACTACTCCAGTGGTACGACTACACCCTGTGGGCTTATGACTTAGGCTTAGTTGCTCCTAATTTCCGCTCATGGCACCGTGGCTGTCCACGAGTGTCAGCAGAAAAGCAGCGGGAATTGAATGAGATGAAACAGAAACTAAACGAAGAGATTAAGGCTATAAAGGAGAAATACTAATGGAAAAGATTATCAGAATGGAGTCGGAGGAGCACTGGGGCAGACCTGTCTACTTCTGCACCGATGACGGACATGGTACTATCAAGTGTATCTACGACAAAAAGTGGCCCAACACGTGCGAACTCTCCGACCTTATGGTGCATCCCACCAAAAGAAACCAAGGCTATGCTACGGCTCTCATGCAGGCTGCGGAAAAGGATGCAAGGAGCGAGGGGTGTATGTATCTCCGATTATGGGTTAGCGACACCGCCACATGGAAGATACAGTGGTACGAGCGTTTAGGTTTTCGCGAACTGATACCCAACCACAAGTCAAGGTACCCGATAATATGGATGGAAAAGGAACTGAAATACTAAATCAAAAACGACATGAAAATAAAATTCAAGAAACTTCACCCTCATGCGCATATCCCAACTAAGGCGCATCCCTCTGACGCAGGCTTCGACCTCTACGCAGCGGAAGTGGAAATCAATGAACATGACCAAATCATCTGTCACACAGGTATCGCAGTGGAGATACCCGACGGTTATGTGGGACTTGTGTTCCCTCGCTCGTCTATATGCAACACGTCTATGACGATGCTCAACTGCGTGGGAGTGATAGACAGTGGTTATCGTGGTGAGATAACAGCCCGCTTCCGCAGATATGAAGAGGTGCGCTTGCTGCGCAATAAAATAGCCACTATTGAAAATAACAAGTCGCTCTATCATCAAGGCGACCGTGTGGCACAACTCATCATCCTGCCTTACCCCGAGGTGGAGTTTGAGGAAACGGAAGTGTTAAGTGACACAGACCGAGGTATCGGCGGCTATGGCTCCAGCGGACGTTAAATACCATACTCTTCATCCGCTTGTTCTGCTTCGATAGAGAAGTTCCACAGGCGGATGATTACTTCTTCTTTCTCTTCCTCACTCCATGTCTCTGACGGGTCGAGCCACTGTATGTCGGCAATGGCATTTCTGAAACCCTCATAGTCGGAGAACTCAAAGCCCTCCATGTCCCTCACAAGGATGAAGCACCTCGGAAAACCTAAGTACAGCAGACCGAACATATCGGGATGATCGATGTAGTTGTCGCAGTAGTAGCAGCCAGGATATTTCTGTTCTTTCATAGTTATAGTAGTCTTTTCGTTGGCGAAGATAGTGCAAAGCAAGGGAAATACCAAATGTATTTGAGTTTTTCCTATACTATAGCCAAAAAACTCCCCCTCCCACCTTCACAGGCGAGAGAAGGGAAAGACTAATACCTAAAATACTATGAAAATGAAAAAACTACTACTATTGTTGTTAACTATCAAACTTTCTTTTTTATAAACCACCACACGGCAGCGGCAAAGACCAGTAGTATCAGCAGCCGCCATGCTATGTGAAGTACGAAAGGTGTAGATTTCGACACCTTTTCCTTTTCTGCCACCTGCACCTTATACACCGTGTCGGTCTTGACCTTTAGCACCGTGTCGCGCTTTATGCTCTCATGCCATCGGTCGCGCCACACCTCCACTCTCATCGTGTCACCGCTCTCTTTCAGCACCACCTTCACGCTGTCTTTCATCCGCACCGTGTCTGCCACATGACGGGTGATATAGGTCGTGTCGGTCTGCGTCACTCTCAGCGTGTCATGCCTGTAAACGTATTCGGTCACACGCTTTGTCGCGCATCCTGAGAGCAGCAGCAGGGCCAGCAGCATACTCGCCGCCAGCACTGCCGCCCATCTGCTTGTCCTTCTTTCCTTCATTGTCCTTTCACTCCTTCCGTTTATAATACGAGCAGGTCTTAGGCTCTCCAGTTGGCGCGGGCTTTGTGCTCTCCACCCTGCAAAAGCCATACTCCCTGCTATAATAGATACACTGCTTACAGTTTGTCATGGCTCCAGGGTTTTAAGTTCACTGCACGCATCCTTGCAATACTCTCTCCATGACTGATACGCCGCCATGTCTGCGGCATATTTATCAGGGTCACTCTGGTAGTTGTAGAGCAGTGCCATCTGTGCATCTAAGGTGTATTTCACACCTATGCACAGACTCACCATCTTGTCGTAGGTTGCATCCTCGCACATTATTGTTGCTTCTTTGCAACGTATAGTGTCATCTTCTGTCTCTTCGGTGTCAAACCTAAAGAAATACACTGGCTGTGTGCCATATTGCACCAACGCCTTAAACCCTTCCTTGGGCACTTCATTCGTGATTGTCATAGTCTATTTATATTTATTTGGTTATTACTCTTCCATTCTGCCACCAGACAGCCTTCTTTCGTGTATTGCACGAATGTCTTGCCTGTGGCCGTAATCTCAATTTTTTCATGCTTACGCAGTAGATGCTTTTCCTTATGCCTTCGGGTATCTCTTTCCATATCCGCCATCTTATGCCGTATGTCAACCTATGTATCATAAAGCCAAAGTATGAATTAAGCCGCTGCACATGCTTCTCTATGTCTGCCACGTCACTCATCCTTGCTATGTGCATGGCATTGTTCACTGTCCTGTTGCCTGTGTATGTGCCCCACGGCTTTATTACAGAGCCGACAAATTTCACTCCTTTTCTTACTTCTACAAGGGATGCTTTATGTGGATGTAAAGTCAGGTGTTCGTTGTTCTTTAACCGTTCTCTGATTACTGGCAATAAGTGCATTTTCACCCGTCTGCCCGCAATATAGAAATCATCCACATATCTGCCGTATCTTGCACCTTCGCCTATATATGCTAATATCCATCGGTCGAAGTCGGTGAGATAATAATTGCCGAAAATCTGACTTGTCAGGTTGCCGATGGGCAGCCCTTTGCCGTTGCTTCTAAACAGTGTTTTGTTGTCGGGCAGCATATCTAACAGCCGAGGGTCGCCGTGGATGATGCAGTTATGCTCTGGACGATGGTAAATTATCTTTCTTGTTAGCCATAGCCACCATTTCAAATTTCCGTACTTCCACTCCCTTTTCATGAGTGTGCTGACCTTGCGCCAAAGTATATCTTTGTCTATTGACATAAAGAAACCCTGTATATCACACTGTATCACGTATGCTTTATACTGATAGCCGTTGCTGACTTCCTTAATATGCCTTTGTAGTGTTTTCACACCATAATCTGTACCCTTGCCTTTTCTACAGTTAAACGACTCGCCTATCATCTCTTCCTCTATTATAGGCTCCAGTCTGAGCATGAGCAGATGGTGTACCACTCTGTCGCGGAAATCAGCAGCAAAGACTTCGCGTAGTTTTGGACGGGTAACGGCAAAGACTATTGACGTACTTATCGAGTATGTCATGTCGTTTAGTTCTATCCACAACTTGCGTAGTTCTCTTTCAAGGTGCATCTCAAAAGCAAGGGCAGAGGCTTTACTGCGCTTGTTCTTACGACAATCGTAGTATGCCTCGTATATATCTTCGAGGGTGACGTACTCTGCTGTTCCTGTAATATTCGAGGACGGGCAGCACATTGTAGTTGTTGTTCTTGTTGTTGTTGTTAAAACTGCCATTGTTCAAATACACTGCGTTCGTTGCATTGTTCTGAGTGGAAGACCACCAGACTATCTTGCCATAGTTGTCTTGTTCTTAACCAATCCCTTTCGGGTGATGGTATATGGCCCTTATTACAAATTTCAGTTGCACGGGCATGCAGCGGTTTCGCCGCCGCATGCTTCTGGCATGACGGTTTTCTTCTTGACGGACTTTAGCCACTTGTGCGTCTGTCCGTCTATCTTTTCGTAGAACCTGTCTAAGTAGTCACCTTGCCGGATAGATATAACTCCCGCTTCACGGAATACCCTTGTTAAACTTATTGTCTTCCTCAGATTGCTTATTACCTTGCGGATATTCGCTTCCCTGCCCTCCTGCATGTCGTATGCGTCGGCACTGGCAGAGAGCATCGTCAGTATGTAGTCTATCACCACAGGATAGAGTGTAAACCTCCATACCTTTGGCATGTTCTCGCTCCACCCCTTCTTTGTGAAAAACTCCAGTACCTGAGTGATGTCGCGGTATATCTGAGGATTGTTCATTATTCTGTTGTTAGTATATTATTTATAGGCAGCGGTGGCGGAGCACCGCCGCCAAAGTTCTAAGATTTAATAAGCGAGGACGGGCAGCACATTGCAGTAGTAGGTCTTGGTGCCGCTGCTAAAACTGCCATTGCTCAAATACACTGCGTCCGTTGCATTGCGCTGAGTGGAAGACCACCATTGCGAAGTAGGTGCTAAATAGTTTATCACACTCAGGCCAAACACACTTTGCGTAAAGGCATTTACCTCGTCTCTATTCAGCCTCCATGCGTAGAGTTGTCCGTAGGCGGGTGAGAAGCATACTCTCACTACTCCGTCAGGCATGATATATCCTGTCATTTCCACAGTCTCGCCCTCTACCCACGCGCCTGCTGGATGGGCAGTAATGAACCGCTGCAACTTGTCGTGATATATAACATAGTCACCCACGGCATAGTCCTTTGTAGTATCAAAGCCTGGAGCACCGCCCACTCTGCCCTCACAGTGCTCTATCATGCGCGAGGTATAGGTGTTGCCAAGGTCTGCCTGCTGCGCTATCCACTGCTTGATTTTTGCACAGTTGTCCTCACCATCCAAGTCTGCCACTGCCGATGCCTGAGACGAGAAAAACTGCAAGGTGGTTACATTTACATTTGCAGACAACCACCGACTTGTGGTAATACTGCCGAAGAGAATGTCTACAGGTATGACAAATGAGCAGCCCTCTGCCATAAGGTCTGAGGTCTGTACTATCAAGCCGAATATCCTGCCCTCTATGTAGTCATCGTTAGATACATCGTTTATCTCCTTTTCCGCATTGTTGGTCATCAGCCACCTGATACCTGCTATCGCTGCCTGATACCTCACATTGACTGGTCTTGTGCCGTGATGCTCTGCTGTGTAGGTGCGTGACTGCGGTGTCCTGTAGCCCAGCACATCTTCAAAACTGATGGTGTAGACTGTTCCGAGTCTTATATCCACTTCTGCCACATCATTGTTTACTGGCAAAGTGTAGTTCTCGCCTCCGTAGGTCACTCTCACCCATGTTGCCTTGCCTAAGTTCTCGTCACTGTACGAGAGGTTTATCTGCACATGCTCCACGGTGAGCGAGGTGTCCTCTATATAGGTCACTTCGATGTATCTCACAGGGATGGATGCACGCTTGGTTATTGGATTTACGGGGTAGTAGTCAGGCACGTCATTGCAACTGACTGTGTACTCCAGTCCCTTCTGCACACTTGTGGAGCACCTGCCTGCTGAGTCTGTGGTGAGGTTGCGCGCACTCTGCTCACCTTCCACCTGTACTGCCACAAATACATTCGGCAGTGGTACATTATTCTCAGTCTTCAGGTCTATGATAACTTCCTCATAGTCACTCTTCACCATGTCATTTACCTCCGTCACAAGGTCTGTCTGCTGCACCTCATTGGCGTTCCATGCCCCTGGTGAGTGACTGACGAGGAATTTATACAACCCATCCTGATACATCACAAAGTCACCTGCTGCGTAGGTGGCAGAGGTGCTGAACTGAGGTATAGTGTCTGCGCCTAATACTGCATCGGTGTTGGCTATCACCTGCTGCGCCTCAGAAGAGAGGTCTGATACTGGTATGCCGCCCGCTGGCTTTTGGTATGCCGTTAAACCTGCTATAGCACCTCTTCTTATATTGTTGAGGTCGAGAATTATATCTTGCTTGTGTGAAAGCAAACGTGTCAGTGCTTCGGTCGTAGTATAGTCAGCCAGTGCCGCAGTGAGTGCTGTACTGATAGCACTGTCAGTCTCGGCACTGGTGTAATAGCCGCTGAGATCTATTGCAGTACTGCCTATTTGCTCCCAATAATATACATCCCTCTGGCTGTCAGACTGGATAGTGATATACTCATCTTTTATATTCTCCGCCTGCGGGTCAGCGGAGGGCACAAGGTATATACAGTGCATGGTTTCGGCTGACGCTTCGGGCAAAGTGGGTACCACCTCATACCTGAACTGCTTAATAGCAGATACTATCTGCTGCACCTCATCCTTGGTATAGATGTCTCTTTTGAGGTAGTAGTTAACAAGGTCGTCAACGGTCTTTGTGATAAAGCCAGAGTCGTTGAGAAGGTCACTCGTACTGTCTGGAATAGGCGTGCTGTCGGGCAGTGCTTTCACATCTTCGGCAATGAGTGTAACTGCTCCAGTCTTGCCGTTGACCGATGTCACGCTTTCGTCAGCCCATTCGGTATCGTAGTCCTCGTTGCTCTTCTTCCGCAATACCTGTCCTGTCGCACCTCCTTCGGGCACTCCTTCGCCTGGGTCGCCCTTGTCGCCTTTAGCAAAGAAAAACACGCTGCCCTCGATTATCGCGCCCTCGGCATAGTCGGGGAAATCATCAAACTCATCCATCACTGGCTCGTTGCTGTCATATACAGTCACCACCATGAGCCACTTGCTCCTGCGCTTTGTATCGTCAGGCTCCTTGACGGTTATCACCACGGCATACTCGCCCACTGCCAGCGTGCCGTTGTCGGTGAAGATGATGTTGTTTTCCGTCACCGTCGGCACAAACTCATACTTCCTATACTGACCCTGCAAGGTCACGCCTATCTCTGTTCCTGTGGGCGGGTAGTAGTTCTCAGTGGTCTTTCCCGCTTGGGTAAAAACCACCTTCTGCATCGGGATGATAAGCGTCACCTTATTACCCGCCACCAATCTCAGCCTTTTAATTTCTGCCATATTCTTAGTTTTTAGTTATTCAAATCAAATCCTCAGTGCCTCAGTACCTCCGTGGTAAGAAATCATATCCTCCCCCAGAACTCCCGCCACTTCTGCGAGTTATTCTTAGCTCCAGTGGGCTTGCCATCGATAGACGAATACATTGCGCCATCGTTCCAGCCCTCCACTCCAGGGCACAACTTACCCGACACATCGTAGTGACGCACGACATTTGTCTTGGGTACGCCATACTTCTTCATAAGATAGCGAATGAGCTTCAAAGCGTTTTCGAGCGATGCCTCCGTAAAGTACCAGCCTGTGTGGTTTGCGTAAGATGCAGATGCACCACTCTTCAGATTGGAACAAATCTCTATTGAAACCGTGTTCCTGTTTGTTGCGACACCGTAGAGTTTCCCACCGCCAGAATACACGTTTATTTTGTCATCGACACCCCAGCAATAGTAGTTCTCCACATCGGGAGTTATCTGAACAATCTCGGCATCATCCACCACAAAGTCGGCACTGGCCCTGCGAGAGAGGAACACGTTCCTTACACCTCGTGCCGCTCCAGCTCTTGACGTGCTGCCAGCGGTATAGTGTATGGCAATGTACTTTATCGGCCGGTTTGCCGAATACGATATGTGGGTGTGGATATGGGCACCAGTGATGTTGATGGATGGCACGCCGATGAGTGCCCATGTCTTTGGACCACAGATACCATCACCGGACAGGCCATGCTTAATCTGCCATGCTTTTAACGCCTCTTCGGTCTTCACGCCGAAGATGCCGTCTTCGGCATACAGGTGCAAGGCTCGCTGCAGATACTTCACTTCCTCACCTCTGTCACCCTTCCTTAGTGTTCTCATGTGCTTCTCCTTTCTTTATAGTCTCGGTTATCAACTCGGCGGCCTTGTCCTTGCCTATGGCGCCTATGATTATCTTCAGTGCATGGTCCAGGCGGTTTTTGTCCTTTTCGTCGGCTTTCTCCTTCACGCTCCATGCCTCCACGCCGCAAATCGCTACAGTGAACAGCAGGCCGACGATGGGCACGCAGTACACTGTCTCGGTAGCGAAGAACCACCACGCGAAGTGCACGGCCACGTCGATGCACCATGCCACAATCAGTAGTCCTTCTCGTTGCAGAACTTTCGTGAAGGTGCGTGAGAAACCGTAACTCGTCCGCGCCTCACCGCGGATCTTCGCTTTCCTCCACCCGCTCACCAGGTCTACGATTATAGCGACGAGTACGAGCAGCATACATATCGCCATGATGCTTGATAGCAGTCCCAGACCGCCGAAAATCTCTTTCTCTATCATATCCTTACGCCCTCCTTTCTTTTTGGATGATTAGTATATCGTTGTTATAGGAAGCACATTCATCGATGTGCTGTTCTTGCCTATCTGAGCAAATATTTATTTCCGCTAATTCGTAATTTATGGAGTCTTCCTTACCCCCAAACCTTGATTAACTGATAATCTCGATAAAGGGATAAGGAACTTTAAGAATAAATCGTTAATAAAATGCAGAGACAGGGCGAACGCTGATCTCATTCGTCTTGGAGTTGTTGTTGAAACGGCCATTGCTGAAACCCAGAAACCAAGCATTCGTAGCAGAGTACTCGGTACTGCTCCAATACGTTTGACTACGGTTCAATGCCGTACCTCCGATTTGAGCGAGAATGCGGTTGACCTCGAGCAAGTGCGACCAAATCATCCACAACTCACCTGCGCTTGGTAGCCACCAACGACCTGCACCGACGAAAGCGTTAGCCGCATCGACGTTAGACGGGTAGTATTCATGGCAGAACTTTGCGGCAGGCGCATTGTCGCCAAGGGTGGTGATGATTGTTGATGTGTTAGCGCGACCGTCCATGTCGGCAATTGCAGCCTCGCGTCCTTTTGCGGTAGTACCGCCAGTGACGTTTGACGTTGCCCACTTGGTAGATGCTTGTTGGTCTTTGGCTACGACGATAAGTTTGCCGCCTTCTTGTATCCACACGCCAACTGCGATTGATGCTTTAGACAAGGCATCGTCGGGTTGACGGAAACGAAGATAATCCGCTTCATAGACGGCCACACCGACGTTAGCTGTGAACAATGGCTGCTTCTTGAAAAGGTTATCGGGCGTATCAGAACCGATGGGGCTACCTGATGCGTCAAGGAGTGGAATACGTGACGTTGCGGCAGCTGCCGTTGTGCCTTGTGTGTAAAACCACTTTTTCAAACTGTCTTTAAATGTTCCCATTATTCTCTATTTTTTTTGTTTGTTTTGTTTATTAAAGTAAAATTTAAGCCTGATGCTCTGATACATATCCCGATACGATATACCAATTATTGCTCATTGCTTTTATTGTCACAAATTGATTTGGACTTAATTCGATGTCTGTTACTGACATTAAAAGACCACTTGCGTCAATCATTATTCCGTCGTTTGAATGTATTACTGGCGAAACATTGTTTCTGGTAATCATCGGAAAATAAAAACGCAGTTCTAAGCCATCAAAAGTACTCGCGCTCGGCAGATTTATCTTTGTATAATAACCTATTACTGCGCTCACATTAAAACAATAGTATGGGTCGTTTATCGGGTCTACTGTATATGTTGTACCTGGTAATATATACTTTGTTTTAGCATACATTAAATCAGCGTGTATCTTTCCAGTTATTTCTACATTGCCATTGGCATTGAACAGCACCTTGCCACTGCTGAAATGTGCTGCACCGGTCAGCAAGTCCACGGCATACACTGGGATGAAGTTGTGCTGACCACCAGTCACATGGTCGGTATTAGGATAGGCAGGGTCAAACTTCGTGTAGTCTTGACTTGCAGCACCGTTCACTGTGCCGTTAGTGCTTATCATCCAGTCACCGCTAATGACCGCAGAGCCGAACTTGGCGAAACTTCCGAAGACAGCCTCGGTTATGAGGTACTTGAAGTCGTTATACATCAACGTGCAATAGGGGTTGTCATTACCTGGGCTGCCCAACTGTGCCATAGTATATGTTCCGTTTGGTGCCTTGTCGTACACATAGTAGTTGTCTGTGCTCTGCAGATAGAAGAACGGGCACTGCGCATCGCTCACAAGGAACGTGTCGGCAGAGGTGGCATCGTACTCGCCTCCGTAGTAGTACATCCTGCCTGTCTTACCCTGTTCTCCTTGCTCTCCTACAAGGTCGTCTTCATGCGCCATGTATGCAGTGGCAGTGTCGCCCACCTCCAACTTCGGCATGCACAGATACACCGCATCCGTCATGGCACGGAAATAGACGATACAGTCTACGGGCAGCGTGCCGAGAGTCTTGAACGTGAAGGTGTGCCGCCTGCCCGACATGTCCGCAGTCCATTCCACTTTACCATCGCTGGGTACAGACTGAAATATACCGTCCACGTAGCACCCTGCGCTCACGTCCACACATGCCGCCGTGCCGGTGACGAACGTGCGCCACGACTGAGTGGCAAAATAGCAGAACGAGAGTGTGTACCATGTAGACACCTTTACCCGCGAGCGCACATCCTGTCTCATCTCCGTGGTGGAGCCATTGTATGTAAAGCGCAGGCTCATCCTTCCCTCCACGGTATACTGGCTGTCGATGCTCACCGCACCCCACTTGTCCGATGTCCATTCCTCTTTTACAAAGTCCAATCCACGGTCAAACACCGTGCGCAGCAAAAGATTGGGTTGCACCTCATGGGCATCCTTACCGTCCTGTCCAGGCTGTCCGTCCTGTCCATCTTTCACGGTGCTCACCGAGAATGTGCTGCTTATGGTTTTCATTACTGGCATATTGTCTTTTTGTTTATGTAATTATTTCACTGCAAGCACTATGGCTGTGAGGTAGTTCCCGAAGTTCTCCTTTACCTGCGCATAGGTCAGTGTGATGCTGGCTTTATGAGTGGTGGGGTCTACATCAAGCGGTCGCCATCCGCTCAGTGTACCAGAGGATGCCCTGTTCGGAATACCTGTAATGTCGGCTGTCACCTCATTTCCTTCTGCGTTTAGCAGTTTCACACCGAAGTTCGCCCATGTGCTATCCACGGTGGGGTCGGTCTGCGTGCCTATCCATATATACCACGTTATGCTTCCGTTCGGCTTTAGCGTGGCAGAGTTGTCGTTGCTGCCGTTGTACTGTATGTACATCTGCTCGGGGTCGGTCTGGTCGTCTATATTCTCAAAGGCAGCGTATGTCTGCGAGGTCTGCTGACCGCCGCTATCCACGATGTAGGTGAAGTCGCACTCTATTATAGTGTTGTCGGTGATGGCTGACTCGTTTACCTGCTTGGCGTTGTTATAGGTCGTTCCGTCTATGGTCACGGCTGCACCTGCGCCTATCGAAGTGCCGTCCTTCTTCCATTGCGTTGTGAAACCCGAGGTCAATTCCGTGCCGCTGGCATCAAACAGCCTGCCGTACATCGTTATGACCTGGTTCTTCTCCGTCACCACGTTGCTGCCCACAAACTCTATCAGTCCGAACACACCACTTGTTGACACGCCTGTTATCCTTATCTGTGCTGTGGCGGCAAAGGCTATCGCAGTGCCACCTTTGGTGTACGCTCCCCTGTATGTGATGGTGTCTACATCTACATCGGTACTGGATGCGAGGTTGTCTATTATCTTGATTGCAGTCTTGTTTGTCAGTGTCCTGTTGCCGATAACCACAGTTGTCACTTCCTGAAACTTACCCGTGGTGTCTTGGTGTGTCGTTGGGTCGAACTCCAGTGCCACGCCGTTGTAATACCATGTGCCGCCTGAGTCTGGCTCTACTGATGTGTTTCCGTCAAGCAAGTCCACATAGACTGTAGGCTGGTTGGCTGCCGTAGTCCAGTTGGGCACTGCGGTAGTTCCCGTCCACGCCTGGGTTAGCGATTTGTTTGACAGCAACTGGCCGTGCAGGGTTGCTCCGTCGTCTATGCACTCTACATAAAATCTGTTCGATACTGTACTCATGCTTCTTCCTCCGTATTATTTGTTTCTTCGCCCTCTGCTGGCGTTTCTCCTTCTTCTTGGCTAGTTATACCACCCTCGTCATTCGCTGGCTCTATGGGCGCGTTTTCACCCATCTGGTAATTGTTCTGCCGTATCAGCGTCTTTGCTACTTCTGTGGTAATCATTTCCACGCCTGCAAGTCCGCTGACATATTCCTCGGGGGTGAGGCGCACACGGGCAAGGTCGCGCTCGTTCAGGATGAAACGACCGTCCTCGGTGCGGTAGCGAGAGGCAATCATCCCGCTTCTCTGCGCTATGTCCTTTGTCACAATATAATTCGCTGTCGTCATCATAATATCGTATGTTTTTATAGTCTGTCAAAAACTGTTTCGTACACAGTGTCATCATCCAAATCGTCGGTTACTGCCACCCCGTCCTCGGTCACTGTGTCCCACGGGCCTAACATATAGCACTCGGCATGTACGGGGGTGCTGTAAGTGGTGTGCTGGCGCAGTTCCTCGCTGCTTACTTCTATGCTCTGACCCCATCCCATATCCTTGTCGGCGAAACTCACAATATTTCCCTGCACCTCGGGCACTCTCGCCTTATAGTTGAACAGGAAATGCTCTCTCTTCTGTGCATCGGTCAGCACGCCGCTGTGGTGGTTTATGATATTCGAGAACTTCATTGGCCTCTCGTTGTCGTTCACGGCCCTGCCGTTGTCGCATATCGTTGTGGCATCTATCCTTGGGAAGTCCCACAGCAAAGAGCACCTCGCCTTGAAGGGCAGCACGTCCGACGATGCTGATGTGGTGGCACGGATATACACTATCAGGTCTATATGCTCCACATACATGGCATCTATGGTGATGGTGTCTTTGCCCTGTCCTTTTCCCGTCTGCTGTGTGGCCTGCTTGTAGCACTCTAAGAGGTTCACGGGTACTTCAATGTTGCTTATTCTTCCCACACCGTACACAAGGGCGTTCCACACGATGTAGTGTTCGTCGGTCACGTCTTCGTTGTTCTCGTCAAGCACCTGCACTTGAAATGTGTAAGTACTGTTGTCGGTCAGCGGGTTGAACAGGGTCTTTGTGGGGGCAAGGAGGTTCACCGTGTATCTCTCGGTGGTGGAGTCCTGGTTGGTGACAAGTGTCACTGTGCCTTTCACGGTCACGGTCACTGCGCTGTCCCTCGGGTCTATGTACTTCGCCACGCAGCATATTGGCTGACCTGTCTCGCTGGCTCCAGTGGATGCAGGGGGCACGTTCTTCTTCACGGTCAGGCTCCTTGTAGGGTTGTTCTGTGAAGGGTATTCGTACACTGCGCCCGTTATCTGTACGGGGCTATAGGGAATGGGAGTCCAGTGTAGACCAGGCCACAACGTATCTGACGAAGAATAGTCGGTGTTGTCCTGCGTGTTCCAGAAGTACCAGTTCACAACAAGCCACGATGGGGTATATGATGTTCCCGTGTTGGTGTCTATGGCTGTGATTTTAGGTGTCAGTAGCAGTGGGTAGGTGCTGCGGTCGGGCTTGTATGTGCTGTCGTTGGCGTAGTACCACTGCTCTATGGTGTCGCTCGCCTCAATAGAGAAATTGTCACTGAGGGGCGGCAGCATGGTCTGTATCACCGTCGGGGTTGATATGTTAAGTCTTCTTCCCATGTCTTATACTGTTGCTTGGTTCTGTACTATCACTGTGTTCTCTCCGTCATTCACGCTCACGGTGCAGGTGAAGATGGCTCTGTTGGCTGACGACCACCCCTCGGGCATGTCGCTGTTGGTCAGTGCCAGTGTCTTTACTCTTGTCACCGAACCTCTGTGGCTGGCATCCCACGCTGTGTCGGCTGCGGTCTTTCCGCTGTCGCTCTCGCGCGTCCATGCCCACGATGCTGCGGATATGTCGGCGGTTATATCCATGTTGCCATAGAACAGATGCGGGGTGAGCACGGTGTTCACTATGTCGCGGCGGAACTTGTCGCCGTTGGTGCTCACTATCTCCATGCTGAGGTTCTGGTTGCCCTCGGAGAGTTGCCATGAACTGCTGTTCCACGCGGGCTCCACATACACCCCGTTCCGCGGCTGGTTGTACTTGCACATCCACCTGCATCCCCTGTGGGTGACGAAGTGACGCTCATACTGCTGTGTCACGGCATTGTAGCCTCCTGCGAGATAGTCGGTGTTGTCCTGCCACTCACCTTTGTCTACATCTATGCACACATAGTCGCCCGCTGCATCTATCTTCACAAAGTCGCTCACCACTATTCCCTGCGCATACAGGTAGTCGCGTCCTGCGTTCACCCTGTCGCGCACGTTGGCATAGTCAAGCACGAAGTCGGGCAGTTTTCCTAATGATGTTCCTATGTTGTCGTTACGCAGTTTGGGTTGGTCTACACCCACCAACTTTACTATCCTTCCATCCTTTGCGGAGAGGTAGAACAGTTGCTGCCTGCGCTTTATGCTTGTAAGCACGGCGGCATAGTCGGCTGATGTTGGGTCGGAGTAGTCATGGCATCCCCACCGTGCTATCGTCATTAGTTTACATGGAGGAAAGTTCTTCCCTGCTGGTGTGTCGCTGTCGCCGTAGAGCGATACCATGATTTGGTTGTCGCCGAGTGACTGGTCTGTATCTCTGTCGGCCTCCACCCTCATCCACGAGGTGTAGAACTTATTTGCTCCGTCTATTTCAACAGATGTGCTCTGATAGTCGCTGATGCCCGCTTCCTTTGCGGCAAGAGTATTGATAATGCCCTTTATTACATTACCGTACTGCTGTGCGGTAAAGTAGCCCTCCCACTTCTCTTTCAGAGTGAGGATATATAGTGTCTCACCGCCTACCTCCACCTCTTCCACATCTTCGATTTGGTCGTTGTCGGTAAACAGGGTGTCGCCCTCCTGCGCCTGCAAGCGATTGATGAGCAGTTCCGTCACCTCAAGCACCGACCTCACTCTCATGCTCTCCACCTCGCCGTTACCCAGTGCATCCATCTGCCATCCCTGCAAACCGCTCACGAAGTTCCCGCTCTTCATTATGCTGTTCAGCAGTGCCGCCCCGTTAGCAGTCCACCCGTCCGCAAAGGTTATCCTGCCTTGTGCGGTGTCATCGTGGCGCTTGGAGAGAAAATAGTTTCCTCCTACCCTGGCAATCGAGTTGTATAAGGATGTGCTGACCGTCGTTGTAGATGTTTGATTGAAAATACTTCCGTAGATCCTATCCACAGAAACTGTCAGTTTTTGAATTGTTGACTGTTCTAGGTCGTCATTTAGAGCCAACTCAACCTGCGGAGTGTCTTTCTCTCCCTCTTTAATAGAAACACTTTGAATTGTCACGCTTTGCACTATAGGCAAAGGGGTTTGTGTATCAGTTGTTTCTGGTATTCCCCTAAAGGAGAACTTATAGCCTGCGTATAAATTCCAGTAAACACTCTTAGTCGGTGTGTTCGCCTTTGCGTTGAAATCAATATTCCTTTGAAGGTAAATGTCATCTATAAACGGCTCGTATGTATATTTTGTTTCGCAATTATCGGCAAGATAATCGGTGGCCGCTCGCAATAGTCTTATCTCCGCTGCTTTAATATATGCTTCGGGGAAATCTATATTGAGAATAACAAACTCATCATCCTTGTTAATCTGCTGATTTTCGTTTGGGTAATACGCATGGATAGAACTATCTTCCACCCTTGTTAGTTCTAATTTCCATCCTTTTTTGTTGGTGTTTGGCTCAATGTAATACTCAACGGCATCGGAGATTTTGAACTCTCTGCCTACACAACCGCCACTGTTCATGTGGATAACAGGGTCGGTGCCAGTATTGTTTATATTTTTGAAGTCAATACCCATATCCTTTATCATGATATGGAATGGCGTGTTCATAAACACATCAGCATCGTTGACAGGCCCCCAGACATATTCGCATTTCAAATCCTCCTGCTCTTGTATATCGGGATTGAGTGTAATTTTATATAAAAACTCTCCCGATGATGGTACGGTGTCCGTAAAGCGTACAAACGGAGCGAAATACACGTTTACATCGCACTTTTCTTCGACATATATCTCAGTTAAATACTGTGTGCCGTCAGCAAGGTTAATCGGCAGCGAGGGCATATCTTCGTTAAAGATGCTATTCCCTGAACCAAAAGTCTTTAGTGTAGGATATTCTGCATTTGCAGTATATATAGTTCCGTTTGATAATACTATGCGCACTTTCCACCCTAAGAAGTAGTCGTGAGTTGCGTCCTGTATCTGGTTAATTAGCGCACCAAACAACTTTACTGTGCCTGTGATAACGGGCGACATTTGGTACTTGCCAACATCAACTCCCTTTACCTGAAAAAGCAGAACTTCGGGAGCAGAGAATGTGTTCCCTGTTCTTGTCATTTGTGACAACTGTATGTCTACCGTATCTTTTTCAACGTTCCTTGAAACAGTGTTGGCATTTCCAATAGAACTTTCGGCCATGATACCATCACCGACATTTACATCGCTATCTATGTTTAGTATGGTATCTATGCGCTCATTTTCTCCGTAGTTGGGAAATGCGTTTTGTCCTGATGTTCCATCCTGATCGGGAATGAGAGCCGCCCGCAACTCACCGTAAGTGCTTTCTTTTATTGTTGGATAGATCTCTTCTAATTCGGCATCACTCCCATCCCAGAAGGCCACCGCCTCGCGTATTCCTTCGGGGCAGTTTGCAGCATCGTCATTCTTATCAATATACGCATCGTTGCTTTCTCCGAGCACAAGGCGCACGTCAGGGTAAATAGCCCTTATTGCTGCATTACCAGCCACCTTTGTACCTTGTCCTTCATCTATACTGTAAGGTAAGAAGGTATTCGGTAACTGGAGGTTGGTTACGAACATTGACTGCGGCAGTGGGTAGTTTTTGTTATAATACCTATAAGGCATATTTTTTGTAGAACCCACTGCGCGTAGTCTTGTTACGATTTTCTGCGAAGAGTTGGCTGTGCGTTTTATCTTAAAGAGGCCCTTGCCATCGCTATCTACCGTCGGATAACCTTCACCATAGCCAAATAAAAACTCTTCGTCTATGGCTCCAGTTATGTCGCCAAGATCAAAGCCTATAAGGATAGTGCGACCTTGAACCACATAATCCAACTTAAATGTATTATGAACCTCCTGTAATGCCTGCGCAACAGTCCAGTTGTTGATATTAAGAGTAAAGTCGTCTGTATGAGTGGTTTCATAGTTAACCCGCACCACCCATCCATCATTAGGTCCGTAAAGTCTGTTTAAGTTTGCTTGAATAATGCCAGCTAGATATGTTACCGCTGTCAGACGTTTCTCTTCTATCATCCCCGTTGTGGGGTTCTCTATCGATGCAACTGTTTCTCCGCAGAAAAGACTGAATACCGAAGAACCAGTATAGTTTGTACCTTCATAAGCGACGTAATCACCTGTAGTCGGCGTAATGTCTAATAGAGCGCATCTTTGAAGTTCATCCTGAGCCGAATCTAATTTTATCTGTTCGTATGCAAATCCGTTGCCTGTTTCTCCTATTCTCGCAGTTTGAACACAGGTTGGTATATAGTTTAGATAGTATGTTTGTCCGCGATATACTACATAATCGCCAATAGCCCACTCTATGGGTTTTTCTGAAAGAAGATTGAAGCTGATATACTGCTCGCCCATGATGGTGTCATGAAACTCCCATCTTTCAACACTACACCGTATTCTTGTGGTGTTGTTTTCTGTGTATAATACATCAAGTTTCTTTACAGCCATACTAACCTCCTATCGTAAAACTTGTTACTGTTCCGCCCGAATAATTGGGTGTCACTTCTGTTATGGGGTCATATACCGTAAACTTCACTTTGAAACGCGCGATCGCATCACTATCGTTGTCTGTAACGTGATAAATATCGTTGCCAACCTCCGATACAACAACATCCTTTCTTCCTATTTTAACGTGCTCATCATAGATGGCAAGCCTCCCGCCTACCGCGTTGGCGTTCCTGCCATAAAGGAAACAAATAAAGTTTTTAATATCTTGATGTATTGAACTTTGCGTGCCAACATAGAGGAATGTTACATCTATGTCATATTTCTGAAAAGTTATTGTATTAGGAACATAGACATCCTGCCCATCAGAGCCTATCCAGTTGCGCGTAGCAAGCTCCTTTGGTTTTGGGTATAGCACAAAAGGCATCTCTTCGCAGACTATTTTATATGTCGTCAGCAAATCCACAACACTGCCTTGCGTGTATTCAACACCATCAAAACTTAATTGCTGGATATATGTTTTCAGTATTCCCATTACACTTCTCTTTTTTTGCAAAAATATTTACAAAATTACAATTTAGCAATTAAAATCTTGTAAAATACATACAAAAGGTGAAATTTTCCGCAAATATTCTTTTTCATTCTCTCCGATTTTATATTTTTGCATTATGAACAAACTTAATAAAGAACTAAAAGGGCAAGCGGTGGCTCTAGGGCTGTGTGAACTATGGACTCAAATGTGGTCTTCCGACTGGTCGCAACAAAAGTTAATAAACAAGATGTATGACGGCATTGACTTTTGTCTTAAATATCACTGGCCTTCCAACGACTATATATCAAAACACTTCTCTTTAGATGTACTGAGAGAAAATAATGTGTTTGTAAACGACAATAGAAGCACGCTTAATCCGCAGAATAGTCTTGTTTTAGGTTCGTCTAATATCACATATAGATACAATGGCAGCGGTCATGGAATAATACACATACGCGACAACTCCACAATTAAGGTTATTGCGAAAAACAGGTCGTTTGTCGTTGTTCATCTATTTGAGAAAGCCTACATTACGGCAGAACAATACGATATGGCAAAGATAGTGATTATAAAACACTCGTCAGATGTTACTATTATAGCCGATAAAAATATAAAGGTAAAAGAGGAATATAATTATCTGAAAAAGAACACGCTTTCATAATTATAGTTTTAGGGTTAACAATTTTCAAGAATTTATAGGAGTTCGGATCTCCGAGTCCGATAATGTGCAAGCGCAAGCCTCAGGAGCGCACGCATCTTGCGTGCATCGGATAAGGTCGTCGGAACCTATTTTTTTGGAAAGCGGTTGGGACATTTTTTTGACGCATCACAGATGCTTATAGTAGGTGCGGTGGGATTGCAAATCCCACCGAGCAGACATAGCGCTTGGTATTGAGGCACTGGAAAATTGCATCAGAAATTATTACGTTTTGTTTAATATTTCAATCAAAACAAGAAAATAACAAAAAAAATAGAGAAAATCTGCTAAAATACTGAAATATACATATATTTGCAATACAAAAAACATGAAAATCGGGAGTATACTCCTGAGATTTATATAAAAATTAGAAATAGACTCCACAGATTGAGAAATATATGTATAAGAGAATATTTGACATTATAATAAGAAGTTGGATGAAGGCATGTTTTTGTTTGGCGCCCCCCAGACTGGCAAATCCACACTATTGAAGGAAGCAAAAGAAAGGGCCATCCGTGAAGGACAGCCCTTTTCTTATTTTACATGGAACGCTCCGTTTGCAGACACGGTAGCGTTATTTAGCAGAGTCTCTATTCTTGCCACTCTGTCGTACAATGCGCCGTTACCATCACGCATCATCTGCATCATGGTCTGCGTATCACTCCGTATGCCGCCAAGTTGAGTCGCTATCATGACTACCTGCGTAATATAGTCTGCCCAATATGTTTTAACAAACTCATCATACTGCATTTGTTTCATTATGCGGATTACCGACAAGTCTTGTCGCATGGCTGCAATATAACCAGAAAGCACACCTGCGGTTTCTTCGGTCATAGAAGATTGTATTCCGTCGCCAAGTGTAGATGTGCTACTGCCCTTTAGGCCGTTGGGATAACCTAGGTTTTTCATCATCTGGTCTATTCCGCTAAGGAACTCGTTGGCTGCAATAGACATTTGCGACCCCTCACCCCCAGGTTTAAAATAATCAGCAATTGTGGTAAGTGTGGCTCCCATGCTTGATTGTGGGTTGTTGTGGTCAAACGTTCCGACTATCTTATTGCCGTTTTCGTCAGTGTAACCAAAGATTTTCTTTCGCAGGTTTTCTATCATTGGTTCGATAAATCCAATTTTCAGGATTTCGCTTACCACACTCTGCATGATGGACTTTGCGGTATCTCCGAAAGCCTTTGCCATATCCTCACCGTTTTCAAACGCGCTGACGAGAGCATCATTTATCTGGTCTGCCCACCCTTTAATGTCTATTGCCCACAACTCCTTTGCAAGATCTTCGGAGAAGAAACGTATCTGGTCGTCAAGTTCGGCTATCTTACTCTTAGTTTCCTCTATGTCTTCGTTGGACTTGTTCTTCATAGACTCCTGTTTATAGAGAATATCCAAATAATCCTGCCTCTCGTTTATCAAATTCTGATATTGTTGAGAGTAGCCGTTTCCCGATGAGTTACGCAAGTAGTAATTCATCATATCTCGCATATCTTTGCTCTGAACCTGTTCGCCAGTCCAAAGGTTTGTTGCGTTCAGTCCTGTATAACCTAGAGCATACGCCCTTCTAAGGTCGCCGCTATCATATCCTAATGTTCTCTCGCGGGATTTCAGGATAAGGGTTGTGTTGGCTTCGATCTTCTGCACATCCTTGCGTAGTTTCTCTATCTCCCTTGCAAGTTGTTTGTCGTGAAGTTGGAATAACCCTGTAGTTAAACCTACTGCCGCTCCTGCCGCCATACCCCAAGGACCAAGGGCGCTTAACGAAGATGCGCCTTGTAATGTGCCACCAAGCAGACCGGCAGCATCGCTCATTGTATTTGCAGCTCCCTCCATACCCATTGATGCAAACATTTCCGACAACATGCTAAGTCCGCTCTGTAATGTGCTAAAAGCGGTCATAAGGTCTTTTGCTTCATCGGTTAGTTCTACAAGTTGCTTGTTCAACTTTTCGTAATGTTCCGCCTCTTTCTTTGCGTTAGCCTCATCTTCGCTACCCTCTTTGGCGTTCTTTTGTCTTTGTCTTGCTGCTTCCCCACGCGCCTTATAGTAATTCATAAGTCCATCATTACCGCCAGCAAGGAACTGACCGAAAGCGCCCCTCTCTCCAAGGAAGCCCGTTGTACTCCACTCCTGACGAGCCTTATTGAGTTTTTGTTGTTCCTGCACAAATTCATCGGGGCTTATTATGCCTAACTCACGGAGTCTTTTTATTAGTTTTTCAACTGCTTCGGCAGAATTTTCAAATTCTTTGCGAGACAATGCTATTGCGTTATTATACAAGTTAGCGTAGTCTGCACTCATCTTCATTTTCTGCCAGTCAGCCTGCGTCTGTAGTATATTGTTAGCGTTGTCAGCCTGCTCTTGTGTAAAGCCGTTTTTACCAACAAGGGCATTATTAGCCTCTTTGTCTTGTCGTAATTTATCGTCTATCTTCTTTATCTCTGCGCTATACGACTTCAACCCTCCGACAACCTTTGCGTAATTTGAAATGTCTGTCTTTAATACGTTTCTTTGTAGGTCGCGCCACTTTTTTAGTGCATCTATAAGACCTTGCACTTTATCGTGACTTACACCCAATCCGCTTACATACTTCTCTAGTGCTTCATCATCCATATCCATAACCGAAGCAAAGTCTATGTTTGCATCCGAGAAGGCTTTCGTTAAACTATCGCGTATAGCGTTTGCTGAATTGCGCAAGTCAGGTTCGTTGCCATTCATACCTGCGAGTTGTCCTGCCATAACTTTGTCACCAGTACTCTCCCTAACGATGTTATATATCTCCCATCTGCGTATCAGGTCGTCGAGTTGTTTCTTTGTAAACGAGGCAAAGTCCTTCAAGTTCTTCTTTGCATCATCGAAGCCAACCTGCGTTATTGCATCTTTCAACTCCTTGATAACATCTAGCATATAACTGTTCTTGTGCCCTTTGGTATTATATAACCCTTCGGCTTCCGTAAGGAGTCTGCGGAGGCTGGCAGAATACTCTGTTATTCCTTTTTCTGCATCCCATGTAATACCTACCTTTTTTAATATGTCGGCATACTTCTTTTCAATCTCGGCAAAGGCATCTGCGGGTGAATATTTAAGTTCGTCTTGATATTTCTTGTACCACGAATAAGCATCTTTAACCAGTTTGATTTCTTCACGCAGTCGCTTTGCTTCCTTGTCTTCGTGAGAGCCCTTACTTCCACTCTTCTTTTTCTTGTCTTTATTGGGGTCTGTTTCGGGATAATTTTCGGCCTTTAGATACTTCTCATCCTCCCTCTTAGCATTAAGGCTTTCGTAGAAGGGCATTATTTCGCGTTCAAGAATATTTTGCAGGGTGTTTGCAAAAGAATCGTTTCCTTGCACACGCAAGGCAGCAATTCTGTCTTTTATTGTCTTTATTGCACCCTCCATTTGTTTGGCATCCATAATGAACGATGCACTTGCCTTTATGTTAAACTTCACCCTAAGCGTCTGCTCTATATGCGATGCTTCAAACTTTAGATACTCTTTCTTTTTCTTTAGATCATCCTGCACAAGTTTTACAAAATCGTGCATGGAGTCTGTCATTTTTATTTTGGTCTTAACGCTGACATTTGTCTCAAAGATGTCCTTTGCTCGTTTCTGCCAGTCGCTTTTAAGGTCAACCAGGGTCTTACTTGTATCAAGACCTTCCTTGAACATTTTCCTCCACGACTCCTTGACAATATCGGGCAGTTTACCACCGAACAGATTTTCTGCCCACGCGATTATGATAGCCGAGTTTTCTTCAAGTATCTTATTTAATTCATCTCCTGTGGTAGACTCTGTAACCATGCCAGCGGTAAGTGACTGGAATTTCTCTAACGCCATCTTCTTAAACATATTCGCTGCTATGTCTGCACCTCCTGAACTCTGCGCTACAACAGAAACGAAATCAAACATTATCTGGTCTATCGTAGCAGGGTCGGAGATTTTTGCCTCTGAGAAAAACTTCATCATAGCCTCTTGCAGGTAATGTGCCTGCCCGTCGGGGTCATCATTGAAGTAATTAGTAAGCACGCCAATCATTGTCGGGGCAAACTCTTCAAAATCTTTGATAAGTTGCTCACGCTGGTCTTTTAGCGATTTTCTAAGAAACTTATTGCTTCTTGTTGCATCGTCGGCGAACTGAACGAACTCTTTGTTCATATTCTTGCCGAACATCCACCCATCAAGACCATCGATTTTTTTATTTCCACCATCGTCCTTAAAGTACTGCGCGTAAACCCACTCTCTGAACGCATCTGCCCTTGAACCGAGATTCAAGCGTTTCTGAATTTCGTCTAGTTCACCACCCAGCTTGCCATTAACATTATCCAGCGTGGAGTCGGTTACTTCCATAATGTCAGTACCAAACTGACGGTAACGCTGTGCAAAGTCAGCCATATCTTCTGTAAGATCGTCACTAAACGTACTGCCTATATCTTTTGCTGCATCTGCTATAATATTACCTGTTGCAGCCGAAACATCATTGGCATGACGGATGCTCTCAAATTTTTTGATAATAGCCTTGAACTGCTCCACTTGATCCTCCATCTTATAAATATCCACCAAGTCACCCTGATAGAATGGAGACATTGCCTGTAGTTTCTCTTGTAACTCCTGGAAAGTATCTAAACTTAGTTCATTGCGTATAGCATCATCGTCAAAGTCCGTCCTATAGGTTTTGACAAGTCCAGAGCCGGCATACTGTCTTTTATATAACCGCCTATCAAACAGACTGCCTTTTACGCTTTCAATCAGATCGTTGGCTTCCTTTTCGTCGTTGTCACCTTCGGTACGCATTTGGTCTGCGATGCGTTCTGCCCTTGAAGCCATTTCTGAATTACGTTGTATAAGATGTGTGATACCTGCTATAGCGCCCATAAGAAGGGTTACAGGATTGGCGATTGCAGACATCATACCGCCAAACACGCTGCCTATTTTTGCGCCTAAATTACTGACGGTATATCCAATACTTCTCAGGCTCCTACCCATGCCTGTCAACTGTGCGTTATATTGTGCCTGTAATTTACTAAGTCCAGCCAGTCTGCCCGCTGCTTCGCGATATGTCTTCGGTAGGTCTTTATCTACAGACATACTGCGCAAAGCCCGCTTACTTATGTTGCCTTCGCCAAGTGCCTTGTTTGCGGCAGTCATAAACTGCCTTGTCTCGCGCCAAGATGGAGCAAGCATTGGGTTGCCATATCTGCCAGCAAACCCTTGATCGAAACTACCAAAGAAACCTCCTTTTGCAATCGGCTGGCGAATGGCATTTTGCGCACGCGCCATATCCTTTAGATTGTTTACAACCACAGCACCCTGCTTTCCTGCCGTAGCGTTCACTGCCAGCATAGCCAGTTTAAGCATACCAAGGGGAACAAGTATATCTTTGATGATGGTAGCATACTTCTCCCAATTCGCTGTCAGTTCATTCAGAAGTTCCACACCACCCATCAATACACCCTTATTATCCTGTCCCATTTCGGACATCATAATGTTGTAGTTATTGCGGAGGTTGCGAAGTTTACCACCAAGAGTATCAAACTGACGCTCCTGCATATTATAGAAACGGCCACCAGGCTTATCCAAATCCATGATAACCTTCTCTACATCTTCAAAGGATATATCCTTGTTGCGCATACGCTTAAAGACTTCGCGTCTTGTTACGGAGGGATCTTGCTGACGATAGTATTTTGCCAGACCGCCAATAAGGTCTACACCTGCTGTCTCAAATTGCCTGTTTTGAATACCAGATAGATAACCAAACGAACGAACGTGACCGTATGCAAGAATAAGACGCGACACATCAACCGAAAGGCCGGCACCAATATCCGACAACGCTTTCATTGTACTATACAAATCTTTCGTCTGTACACCAAACGCAGCCAATTGTCGTGTTGATTTCAGTAAGTCCTGAAATGTGTACGGCGATTGCTGTGAGAGGTCGCGGATAGCACCATAAAGTTCACCTGCTTTACCTGCGTTGGCGATAATAACCTCCAGTGATTTACGTTGCAGTTCCAGTTCGCCCGTTATCTGCGCCATATTCTTTATGAAAGACTGCGCCCCCCATACACTAAGGTATTGTGTAGCCATTGTTCGCAAGTCGGAGAGCACCTGAGATTGCTTTTGTGCTTGCGAGTTGGTATTGGCAAAAGCATGAGCCAACTTCTGCTCTTCTGCTGTCTGCTGTCCTGTGGCAGATGCAGCCCTCATTTTTTCTTCCGCAACCTTTTTCGTCGTTTCGGCTTGTACCCTTGCCTGTTCTGCTATAGGCTCCGTTCTTGCTTTCTGATAATCTACACCTGACTTAAATGAGGTAATACCATATCCTCCGCTATTTACAATAGCTTCAAGTACTTTTAGGTATCTTTCCAAGGCTGCAATCTGACTATAAATCTTCGTTGTGTCAACCATTACAGCATCGGCCTTAATAGCGGTTTTTGTAAGACTGGCTATTTGACGCAACACAGAAGAATACTCCTTATACGACTCAGCAAGAGAGTTGTCGGGCTTCATTGCTGCCATCATTTCTTTCTTGATTGCAGATGCTGCATCGCTGACATTTCTCTTTGCTTGCAGGAAAGCCTCAGATAAAGTGAGGGCTTTTGTGCTCGAAGAGTTGGTTGAGGCTATTTCAGATAGAGCTTGCTGATATTGCCTTAATTCATTGATAACCGCGCGTAATTGAGTGGTGTCAACACCCACCAAGGCACTCGCCTTGCTTGCAAGGGCTTCTAAGTTTGATATTGTTACAGTCAGTCTTTCTGCTTCCCTTTCGGCTTGTTTCATGTTTGAAGCCGCGAGAGAAAACTCTTGCGACATATCTTTCAGATTGAATTGTCTGGCTTGTGCGTTAATGAGAGCAAGCTGCTGTGCAAACTCTTTTACTGCATGAGCATCACCAAAATTACTAAAACCAGACATTAAGCTCTTTAGTCGTTCAAGACTGTCTATGGCTCCCTTGTGGGCAGACACATCAAGTCCTGCTTTACTTCGTTCGTTAGCAAGGATTTTGATGCGCTCCAACAAAAGCTGTGTCTTTACAAGTGTCAGGTTGTATTGGTGTTCTGCATCCGTTCTAGCATTTATGGCTTTTGTTCGATTTACATCGTCCTTTGCGTCGGGGAAGATTATACGATAATCAGCATCCCTGCGCATTTCTGCGGGCGACCTATGAGTACCAAGTTCTCCGTTTTTGCTTATAATCTCCTGCAAAATACTCAGATACCTTCGCGCTGATTCAATCGCCTTGTTTAGCTTTTCATCTTGTTTTACCCCTGCTAATGCGTTTTCGTAGCGATGTAAAGCTTCTTCAAGTTTATGATACATTACGATTGCCTCACGCAGGTTTACTTCGTTGACCGCCTTTCGTTGCGCTTCTGTCAGTTCTTTAGGGGCAGAACCAATATCGTTTACCTTCTTTGAGAGTTCATCAAATAGTTTTTTTAATCTCTCTACCTCTTGCTCGTACTGCTTAATCTTTGCAGGGTCGCCAATCTGACTAAGAGCAAGGGAAAGTCGCACCGCAGCCTCCTGTATCTTGTCTGCCGCCACTTTAAGGTCATTAAAAACACCCGCTTCTTTAGTCAGACTTTGCAGGGCTTTGCTGGTGGCTTCTGCAAGTTGATTTTGCCCACTTGTATTAAGCGTAAGTCCACTTCCAATAGAGTTAAGTGCTGTGCTTAATTGCTCGCAAGCGGTTTTAAGACCGTTGGTGACGGTTAGCAGATCCTGTACAGCCTTAGCATCTGCCTCTGTTGCCGCTCTTTTCTGCTCTTGTGCCTGAGCCGACTTCTGAGCCATCTGTGCCGTTTGCCCTTCAATACCAAGGAACTTTTCTATCTGTGCAATTTCTCCCGAGCGATCAAACGGCGCACCCTTCATTGCTCTTATTTCCTGTAGGCGCTTCCATGCAGATTCCTCTTGTCGTATTTGTTCGATAATCTGCTGTCTTGCGTGGGAGTTACGAGCCTCTGCTTCCGCTTCTGCACTCATGGCTGTTGCAGCCTTTTGTGTTTCCTGGGTTACGCGCTGTTTGGATGCTGATACTTCATCGGTGCTCTGCTTTAATGTGTTCATACCAGAGATAGCGGCGCGTATAGTATGCTCATCCATCCCTAATACACGCTCCTGTATGCGCTTTACATCAACGGCACCATTAAGTTCTTTTGTAAGACTTTCGTATCTTTTCGGTGCTACATTTTTTGCTGCATCTATCTGCTTTTGGAGTTCAGCAATACGCTCTACTGCGCCTTGCCATATTTGTAGTCTGCGCTCAAAAGAAGAACCACCAACCTGAGAGAGTTTTTCGTTCAATTCATCAAACTTACGCATGAGAGGTTCCATTACCTTTCCGTCGCCAATGGATTTTAGATGCTGGATAAGGTCGTTCACCCCCTCCATTTCTACCTTTATCTTTAGGATGTTACCCATCCTTTTAGACGCATCCTTAAACTCGCGCTCTATCTCTTTGAGTCTTTTTTCGGCACTCTCAATACCGACCTCAAACATTAAAGTGTCGTTTGCCATAGTCTGTTATCTGTGTTAGTTCTTTCTTTTAAGCTTCACTAATGATACCGCAGTGTCCTCGGTGTGCTTTAGCATAGCAAAATAGCCCGTTGTGTGTCGCTGAAACTCCACCCACGCCGCATATTCGGATGTATATGCCACAACGATAGCGTATTCTGCCTTGACCTTCGGTCTATATCTGGATGCAAAATGCGCAGCGTCAATCTCTCCCCAACTGCCATCGGTGGGCACTTCGGGCAGATAAGAAGAGCGGTGGCCCTCCCAGTCGGGTTTAAGGTGTATGCGATACCGTCTCTTTCTACCCTTTGAGTTTAGTGCGCTCATCTCCTTGCGTATGGCAGGTTTTCGCACAACTGAGTTTGAGAAAAACTCCGCACGCTTATTCCCTTCATAGAGAACAACGACAATGCTGTTTATAAGGTTTCCCGTGAAGTTGTGTGCATCCTTGGCGCCTCTCCTGTATCGCACCGCTGCATCTATCAGATTTTCACACCAACTGCATAGCCGCTGGTATGTCCTTGGTTTTACGGTATCTTCGTAGAACCGCTTAAACGCTTCGGATATTACGGTGTTGTTGCCAGTCATTCGTTTTTGTTGTTGTATTGGACGCACAAATATAAAAAATATTTACATTTATACAAATCATAATGTCAGGAAACAGCACTAAAAGAAAAATGTTTTCTTTCAATGCTGGCAAAGTGTGCATTTTAGGTTTGCATTTTTACAGTTATTTTTCTATCTTTGCGACAATAAACTTATGTGATTATGAAAAACATTCTATTAGCATTATTCCTATGTATTCCACTGTTATGTGGAGCTCAGACAAAAGTAAAGCAGTATATCCGCGTCTTTATCCCCGATAATGCCACGGGTTCATCTATCTCTGGTGCCGATGCTTACAGTAAGCAGCAATTGGAGCCTATCATGCAAGGCGAGACAAAACTAAAATTCAAGTCAGATACCGAAGGGATAAATTATCTGGCACTGCACGGATGGGAACTGGTTCCGCTTAATCTCTCCAGTGGCTACCATTATTTTGTCAGAGAGGTTGAGTTAACTGATAAAATCATAGTAGAACCGAAAAATTTTGACAAAAAAGAGAAGTAGTTAACAAAATTCCAAAATGGGCTACATTCGCTTTACTATCATCTTGTCACTCACCGACACAAACGCAGAACGCCTCACTACGACGATGTAGGGTATATCCCCCGACCGTCGCTGTGAGGTGTCGTTTATAATAAGTTGGTGATGCTTCTTGTTATATTGTCGGGGGACTTTTTTATCCTTTGTCAACTCCCTTAAATTCTCCTGTAGACAAAAAGGTGTTCATGTCGCACCGCTTCTCTTTCTTTGGTATTATTTTACGCCGTTTGAAGTTCTTCACGAGATTCTTTGCTTCCGATGCACTCATGCCTTTGTAACCTTTCTCTCCTGGTTTCGTGTGGTTATCATCTTTCTTGTACACGAGTAACGGTTGATCTATTGTTCTTAACTCTACTTGCGCGGCAGTTCTTCCCCATAACCATTCCCAATCATACACAGTTAAAAGGCCGAAGAAGAAGGATTTGCTCATCGTCAGGTATTGTCTTGCTTTTCCGTCCCCTCCTGCCGAGCCGTAGCGAGTTCTTGAAGGATATGTTCTGCTTCTTCCATCCTCATGTTCATCAGAGTAGCCCTTGCCCCTGTCAACGATGTGATAGTCATTAAGAATCCCATGAGCGGAACTTTTTTTTTACCCTCATCAAGTATTCCCTGCAACTGAATGTTGTCGTATTGACGTATGTAATAAAACCACCTCCAGAGATACCAGTAGCGCAGTTTTAACTTCCAGTAGCCATCAAGGATGTAGATTGCAGCCGCCTTGCACGCTATTTTCCCGTCAGTTTTAATTGCATCGAGCGGGTTGTCATGCTTACCGTCTTCGTTGTCGGTCTTACCTTTGCGTATCAACAAGCGCGACAAGCGTTCTATCTGACCGTTTTTCAGCCAGCGTATCTTATACTTCTTCCTTGTCCGTAATATTCGGACGACAGTAGGAGTGTTATCCACGATGGATGCGTACTCCCTCTGCGAGCCTACTGAGGGCTGCTCTATTTTCGGTTCTTTTTCCATATCTTTAACGTGTTAGGTATATAGTTCTTTGTTCTTTTTCAACCATTCTTCTGCACTTCCATCTATCCATGAGCCATGACCGAGATGTATCATATATGGTGTAATATTAACATTAAGGTATGGGAGGTTGTGTTGACAGCAGTCTTTGAAAAACCATGCGCCTGTGTCATAGCGGTTGTTCGGTGTCTTGTGGCTTAGTGCCCACATATAATTTGAATTAAAGTAGGTTACGCCGTTGACTTTTATCTTAGGTGTATTGATGTAGCAGAGAAAAGGCTCTACACGATATATTTCTAATCCAAATCGCTGACGGGTGTTGCAGACGATGTGCCCGACAAATGCGTAACGTGGGTTACAAAGTTCAGAAATATCCCGACGGACAAGTATATCCGAATCCATTAAAACAAACGGCTCTTCAAGATGTTCGATAAGCCACTGCACAGACATACAATGTTTGGCTGAACCGTAATTGGATTTGTTTATTGCTCCCGTTTCTTTGTCAGGGAACTGTGATAAATACACATCAAAGCCTATTATCTGACCTTTGGTATTATCAATTACCTCCACAAACCTATTAAAACCATCTGGTATAATGAATGGTTTTGTGTCACTATTATCAAACACGACTATCCTGCAATCCTGCGTATGCTTATTAAGCGAGCGTACTGTAGCAGCAGTTAGTTCGGGTGTATTATAATGGACTATACAGACGGTCTTTTTCATACTTGCAGCGTTTTGCGTTGTCTCGCGTTCTCCGTTATTACTCTTTTATAGATCTTAGGATTAGGATATTTTGCCATAATATAAGCACTGATTATGCGCTCTCCCAAATGCCCGCCAAGCCTGTATTGATTTTCCAACACAGAACAGTTTCTTTTTGGTCTAAAGTAGACGTTTTGATGGATGATTATGCGTTCGCGTACATCCCATCCGATTATTTCAAGGTAGTTATCAAGACAATCCCACACAAGATGCATCATTTCCAAAAAGTCCTGCTTTTTCATAATGAACATACTGCATGGATATATCCAGTCTTCTCGAAGCATCTTCTCAAAACGCGGCCAAAGCCAATGATGACGATTATAAATAATAGCCATCATTACATCCATATCAACAAATGAGAAGCATTTTGCGTACTGATTATAGACGGTGGGTTCTACATGACGAGGTTCTGTCGTGATACACCCATGCTTGTCTACCAATGACTTTATGTCGGGGATGTTATCCATAAATTCATAGTATTTCCTATAATGGCAAAAACCCACATATTCAGGCAGCTCATCTGGCCTGTCTGCGAGGTATTTATAGGTCAGTAACTCTGAATAAAACAACCCGTCAACCCCACTCGGCGACTTATCATCGGGGATTAGTTTCCTAACATCGGCGACCCTATAAACGCTGTTCTTGACGGAGCTCGAAAAGTCAGCGTGTGTACATATATAGATTACTGCTTTTTCGTTCATTCGCACATCTTTAGTTTTTCTCCAATCGCCCCTCTTGTCAGACTGGCAAATTCTGATATATCCTCCATCGTTTCGTGGTCGTTAACGCAGACGATTCCGCAGTCGGGCTTCTTTATGGTTTCAATCGTTCTTTGTGCTCCAATCTTTACACCTGCGTAATAATGTTCAGGTGTATGATCTACATACTCGCTTGTAAAATACTGCCACAAGGTATAGATATACTGATTGTAACTTGTCTCGGTGCGATCTGGTGTTATTCCGCTTAATATCTCAGCACCAAACCGCCTGTGAACCTCCATACATACACCTTTAAGCAGCGGAGCAAGGCTGTGCCCGTTGCGAAGTAAGGTCTTACTGTATTTTTTGCCAAAGTGCGAACCAACCATATTCTGCTGTCTCATGCACTTCTTTTGAAAAATGTTCGGAATTGGTGGAAATTGCGTTTCGTATATATGTATGCAGGGCTTCCCCTCAATAAAGAAGTCGTTTTCTTTAAGTGGTGACAATGGAAACATATCATCGTTACCGTAAATAAAAGCCTCTGACACATCGCCTATGTATGGCAGAAACATTTCGATAGTGCAGCTATTGAATGTTGGCAGATATTTTTCTGGAATAAACTGCTTATGAAAAACAACATTCACCCCCTCTTCCTTCATCCACGGCTGCACCTGGCTTTCACGCGCAAGCAAGATGTGTATATCTCCCACCCACGGCATGAATTTCTTTATACATTTGATTAGTAGATGCTCGGCACCCCATGACCTAAACCTCACGTTGCGCCCAATATTAGAAGGACGTGTTTTTTGAGATGCAAAGTAGTCGTTGCGCCACTTTACATCGCTTTCAAAAACCATCGGGACAACGTAGTCTATTTTCATGGGATATTATAGAAAAGCGGTGTGACGCTTATGCTGCGCCACGCCGCCGAATGAAAGAAAGCAGATTCTAAGAACTTGCGGAAGTTTCTTCGAGGAAGCCGATTGCATCGTCTGCACCACCAGCAAGACTTGCACCAGTCATTATCACGCTGACGGGTTTTGCGCTGTCTGCTTCATCGAAGTTGATGCTAGCCTGAACCTTAACCTTCTTCAGGAACATAACACGATTATCTTCATCGTTGAAGCCGATAAGACCAAGGGTGAGGGCTTTGGGAGACTCAGAATAAGCCTTTCCAGTGAACGTGCGACCATTGATGGTGCGAGTTACATCGGTAGCCTTAAAACCGCAAAAACTGAGAATTTCGGTCTGATAGGTAGGAATCTCAATGTTTACCTCAGAATCTCCAGGGGTAATGCGTGCGGTATAGGCACCCATCATTCCATGAATGTTAAAACGCTCAACAGAGGGAGTTCCACCAGTGTAGGAGAAGCCACCGTCACGACGAACAGGAACCTGTATGCAGTTGCCTGTCACCCAGCCACCTGCGGGCATAGATTCGGTTTCGCTAATAGCACCGCTGTCGGGTATTCCACCCAGAACAGCATAAACACCGCTCAGACCGACAAAGGTTTTTTCCTGAGCAGAAGCTTTTGTTATTGTTGCTGCCATAGTTATGTGTGATTAGTTAGTTGATTACTGAAAATATTCCACCTGCAACGCAGGTTAAAAGTTATCATTGTCACCTGAAACCCAGTTCCGTCACTCCCCAATAGCCTCGGTTCGGGATTTGTGCATACGCAATACTCTCCTTTAATTGGGAAAAGGTTTACAACATCATCCACCATTGTACCCATAGGTGTAACATCAAGCGTGTCGTCTTTCTTACTTTGCACAAAAACGTATATAACACCTTCTGTTTCCAATAATGTTTTATTGTTACCTGCGACATAATCGCGTATGGCTAACGGTAGATCTATCACAGCCATCTTCTGTGTCATGGCATCTCCGTTTATCAACTTCGGTCTGTCTTTCAGCCGAATATCCTTAGCGGGCACGACGTTTTTCATCGCGTTAACCAAGTCACTGTAGATGTTGTATAAAACAGGTTTGTTTGCCATGTTAGTTCCTTCCGTATTTCCAAACAAGATGTGTTCCTGCGAATTGGGCGGTTGCAACATTTTTGTCTATTACCCTTCCATATTCCGTAAAAACATCATGCTTTACAATAATCTCATCACCTTCTTCTGGTGCCACTCCTAGCTCTTTCCACCCATCCTGATTTAGAGGCAAGGCGAGACCTCTATACGAGGTTATCACTTCTCCCTTGTCCGATGTGGTATTCTTTTCGTAGCTGCGGCACTTACCTTCATAGATAACGGTAATGGTTGTACCGTTGTCGGTGACGACATTTGCATCCTCAGTCAAAGGGTCGTAACCTTCACTTGATACCGATGCGCTACCATCACCGGAAAGAGGGCTGAAATCCTCTTCCTCCTTCATAGGGTCGTCCGTTTGCTTACGGATTATCCTACACCAGTGTGGGTAACGGGGATTTATATCGTCCATTATCGGCATTTTTGAGGGTTGCGAATACCTCGGCCAACCATTCCCCAACGCTCTACACCCACCGTTGGCAGGTCGTATTTAGCGAAGATTTTGTTAGCCATAGCAAGGTACTGTTTCAGAACATTAGCGGACATTCTCTCTCCACCTGTCGTATGTTCCCAGTCGGCATCCGACTCGCGGATAGTACCAGTCTGAGTAGGACCGCCTGCCACCCACACATATAGCCATGCGAGAACTAAATCCCGCTGTTTCTGTGTGGCATCCATATATACTGTTTCGGGCGATACCTCTACATCTGCGCATATTGACAATATGGCATTGTCAGGAACAGTTATATTCCTGACTTTGCCATTTAAGTAGTCTTTTATAGTGAAGGTTGAATTATCCATTTCAGGCTATATATGAAGTTTGTTAGCTGCTGGCGCTGCTGCTAGTACCCGAACTTGAACTTGCGGTCTCATCCCATACGGTAACAATACCATACTCATCCAGGTTATTGAACACAGGACCCGCGTACAGTTCGCAGTCAACGATATTCATAATAGGACGCTCCTGCCAACTGTTAAGTACGGCGATGCGACCTTCAACGAATGAATAGAGGTCAGAGGGGTTAAGACCACCCAGCTTCACCCTGTCAGCATAGATTGAGTTCATGCACTTCATCTCAAACGGACGATAAGCTCTGCTTACTGCGGCGATGTTGTGCTTGTCGAAAGCAGGAGCATCGGCAACAGGCTTGCCATCTTCCTCGTGACGAGACTTGAAGTCAATAACATCAAACGGCCAGATACCCATATCCTGATGCAGCCATGTGAGAACATCGGTGCGAGCCACCTTTATGTCTGCATTTGTCGGAGCGTAGTAATTCTTCGATTCTTTGTATGCGGCAATCACCTTCGGGTGCTTCAAAACCTTGTCGAACAGCTCTCTTGACATCTTCCAGTGGTCCACACCAAGCGAAAGGGTGTTAGTGTAGTAGTCCTGGAAGTCGAGCAGATCCTGAACCACATCAGCACTTGCATTGGGAGCACCAGTAGCATCAAACCAGTTAGCGGTCGGTCTCAAGAAGTTCTCGTTAGGTATCTGGAAGTCAAAGTCGTAGGTGTAGCCATCCACTGCTACATCATAGATACGGCCAGTAGACATTGCCTGCAAGGTCATGTATGACAGTTCGTTGTGGATGCCACCGAGCATATTGCTGGAGTTCTGAATGAAGCTGTCAAGAAGAACCTCGCCAAATGCCTGGTCGTTGATTTTTGACAAGCGACGAAGTTCGAGCAGGTCATCCTGGGTGATATTGAAGCCGTGACCTATCTTAGGCAGCGTGCCAGCATACAGTTTCCATCCTTCTGTACTGCGCTGCGGCTTCTCAGAGTGTGTACCGAGAACGCTTGCACGAACAAGGATAGGAGTTTTCTTAACACCCTGCTTCCAATCGCGATCGTTGGTAGGCTGCCCCCATGTAGCGTATTTGCGCCAGATAGCATTGTTGTACTTGCTATTTACACTATCAAGGATAAGCTTAAAGTCTTCTGTACCAAGATAGTTATACAGTCCACCTATGCCATATAAATTCATGTCTCTCATAATCTAAACTCCTTTCTTATTTACGGTTAGAGAAACGGAAATAGCACTCGTTGTCACGGAGAGCCTTTTTCAAACTGTCAGTCAGAGGGAGCATACGACGTTCGAGGACAGGCTTGTCAATGCAGTTCCAAACGTAGTCTATATCCATAGCGTATGCTTTCTCGTCACGCACATTATCACAGTAGGTCAGACCGTTAGGTATGGCGATGATTTTCTTATCGTCACCACTAACAGCCAGCACATCGTTGACGGAGATGCCAGTAGTAGCATCTACAGTCAATACATCCACATCATCAGCAGAAGAATCCACACTGGCAACGGTAGCCTGATTTGCGCTGGCCTGCGAAAGGTCTGCGCCAACAGGGATAAGCTTCATTCCTGCGGAAGCGAGTGTTCCAGTTTCAAACTTCTCAACAGTGATGGTTTTTGCACCAGAATCAACGGCAGTCACCTTAAAGGTGTAGATGGGGGTAATTGTACGCGCCTGCTCGTCGGCATACACCAAGGTACCTGCGGGAACTGCTGCGTTCAGGGGCAGAAGGTCAATGTCAACCTTAAAGCCACCAACAGCCACAGTAGGCTTTCCTTCGTAGCATTTGCGGACACCACCACATTTTGTACTCCAGTCGAAGTAATTGTTGGTTGTTCCTTTTCTCATTTTAGTCTTTGTTTTGGTTGAAAACTCTCTTTTACGTTCGTGTGGTTACACAAACGATTTTGCCAAGTCAGATGAATAGTTCATGTTTTCCGTAGCCTCGGTGCTCAACTTGTCAAGTTTCTCTTTGACAAAAGAAACGCCACCTCCTGTACCACCCGAACTGTTTCCTCCAAATGGCTGTCCTCCGTCGCCATAAAACCTCTTGTAGTTGCTTTCGTAGTTCTTCTCAGCAAGAACTTTCAGTTCGGCGATATTTGGGGTTTCTCCGATTTTAATCTGTCCTACAGTAAGGTCAATGACCGCCTCTTTGTCAGCCTTACGGCTTTTCAGATAACTTGTCAGTTCCTTTCGGACATTATTTTCCACGGAAGCCTTTTCTCTCGCTTTGAAATCTTTTGTAAAATCGGATATTTCCTTCATGCTCTTGCCAATAATACCGTCTTCTTTGGTTAACTGCAAAATAGCAGCCTCTACAGCGGCATTTATCTTGCTTTCAATATCATCGGCATTGCGCTCAACGGCCTTATCATCGGGCTTGATGCTCTTTTTGTATTCCTCAATCGCATCTTCCTTTGCTTTACGAATACGCTCCTCTACATCTTTCTCATGCTCAGAAGTGTAATCTTTCTTGTATTTCTCTGCGAACACCTTGTCATCGTGACGCTTCTGGCCTGCATATTCCCTAAGAACAGCAAGAGGTTGCGACCACGTTTCATCGGTAATTGCTTCATCGTTGGCAAACTGGCTCAGATATATGCCAGCGATACCGTCAAACGTCTTGTTACTAATAACCGATGCTGTGTCTTCTCCCAGCTTCGATTTTAGATTTTCAACGAGAATGTCTTTCTCCATTTGTTTCAAAGTTTAAGTTAAGACTAATCAGATGTTTTTCATCTGAGTGTAAAGATTTTTCGCAAAAATAAGGAAATAGAAATTATTTTTACATAGTTTTATCGGGAAAATACGTATTTTCCCTAATTTTTTCCATTTTTACGTTCATAAATATTTACTTTTGTCAAAAATCAATGTAAAATATTATGAAAGAAGGCGATTTTGATAGTTTACTGAGAACAGCTGGAGGGAAACCGATTTTCCCTTATGAGTATGTTGATGAGCTCCGAAAGCGCGAAGAGAAGAAAAACAACTCTAATTTCTTTATCGCGCAAGAAGGAGCACAGGAGAATGATTTGCATAGTACGGTAGATATTCTTGTAACTGGTGGAAACAGAGGCGGTGGCAAGGCTAATACCTACCAAACACCCGTAATCACACCATCTGGTGTAAAAAAGATGGGAGAACTGCAAGTTGGTGATTTGATATGTACCCCTTACGAAGGAATACAAAAGGTAAAGGAGATTTTTGAGCAGGGAGTGCAGACGGCGTACACCTTTCATTTTGACGATGGAACCGTAGTCAGATGCATGGATAATCACCAGTTCTGGGCAAGGGCACACCACGACGAGCCTTTCATGGTTTGGGATGCAAGAGAGATAATGAACCTATATAAAATAGGCGCACGTTATCCTGGCTCTCTGCGTACAGGTGTAACTGAATATGTTGAATTTCCTCTCTGTGGCGAGGTGAAGATGGTGGAAAGCAGGGGCGCGATAGAGTTACCAATAGACCCAGGTATTCTTGGGATGATAAGCCGCACTGGAGTATGGGAGTTTGGCGGCAGAGGTATTCGTGCGTGCAAATCAAGTTACCTTGTCAGAATGATGTATATGAAGGGTTATATAGCAAAAAAATGCAAAACCGACAATTATTACTACATAAAATCCTTGACAACAGAACAAAGAAGGGCTGTAGGGATGAATTTTGGCACAAGCGCCGCTAAAGTGCCAACTATATATATGACTGCATCCGTTGAAGCTCGATGGCAATACCTCAAAGGACTTATGGGCGAAAAACCTCACATGACTAAAAATGTGCCCTATATTATAGTTCACGGAAAGAAGTTTGCGGAAGACGTAGCGCAACTTGCCCGCTCATTGGGAATATGGGCATATTGCGGGGAAGTAACGGACAGTATAGAGCAAGCGGGATTATGGAGAGTTAACTTCTTTGCCCCCAACAACAAAAATTTCTTTTATTCAGAACAATACAAGAAAGCAGCAAAAGAAAATGGTGTGGTGGCGAAAAGACCAGATAACCCCGACAACCTGACAAAGAAACTTCTATATGTAGCAAGAATGGATGAGAAGGTACCATGCAGATGTATTACTGTAACAGGAAAGGATCACCTTTATCTTACAGACGGGTTTACAGTCAACCATAATACCGCCCTAATGCTTATGGAAGGTTTGTATGATATAAACAATAAACATTTCCATAGCGTGCTCTTTAGAAAAAACAAGGATGACTTTGCCAACATAGAGAACGAGAGCAGACGATGGTTTCGCAACCTCGGCAGATATAACAAGTCAAAGGATGATATGACTTGGAACTTTAAGTCTGGAGCAAAGATGTCCTTCGACCATTTCGATATGACTCTAAAAGATTTTGAAGATAAATACCGAGGTCAACAGTACGCGTACATTGGCATTGACGAGTTTCCGCAGATGCCTTTTGAGTTTATGAAAATTCTCATGGGCTCTAATCGAAATACTATTGGTGTGCGCTCACGCATCCTTGGCACATGTAATCCCGACCCGCTGTCATGGTTACGCAGATTTATTGACTGGTGGATAGGCAAAGAAGATACTGTCTACTCTGATGGCAAAAAACACCCTGAGAGAAAAGGGCTTCCTATCCCCGAGCGTGACGGAGTGATACGGTATTGTTTTATGGGTGGAAACTCTGTGGATGATATTGTCTGGGGTGATACTCCACAAGAAGTATATGAACAATGCCGAGAAGAAATAGACAGCGCATGGGATGATGATTTTGCTCAGTATGGATGGGATAAAATGACATTTGCTGTCAAGTCCGTCACATTCATAAAGGCATCCATTAAGGAAAACAAGGCACTACTTAGGAATGACCCCGGGTATGTCGCATCTATACTAAACAAATCACCAGAGGAAAGGGCGAGAGAGTGGGATGGCAATTGGGATGTAATAAACATGGGTAACGACACCATACAGCCGTATCACATGGAGCGTATATTCACCAACCCTCAAATGAGGGGAGATAATATTCGCAGGGCATCGTGCGATGTTGCGGGTACGGGCGGAGATAATTGTGTTACATGGCTGTGGATAGGCTGGCATGTAGCCGATGTGTATGTGTGCAGGCGCGACCCTTACTCTACTGTTTCACTATTACAATCCAAACTCAGGGAGTGGGGTGTGCTGGAGCAGAACTTCACATACGACCTCAATGGTATGGGACAGGTCTTAAAAGGAGCGTTCCCGAAAGCAGTACCGTTTAATAATATGGAGGCTGTTAACCATCGCGATAAAGGGCTTTACGACAACATTAAATCGCAATGTGCCTACCGTTTTGCAGAGAAAACGCAACAAGGAGAATGGAGTATAGAACCTACGCTTCTTGACAGAAAATACAAAGTGGGTAGCAATACAAATACATTACGCGACATACTACAACGTGAACGTAAGTGTATAAAACAGGATATGAGCAGGATGGATAAGGGGTGGTGCTTGATACACAAAGAGCAGATGAAACACAAATCCCTTGTCGGTCACTCTCCTGACTTCTTTGAAGCCCTGTTCATGCGCGAGGTGTTTGAATTAAAGCACCCTCCCGTGACTATCCCCACGTTCCTAAAAGGACACGTCAGAAGTATGCGTTCTTTTTCTTTTGTAAAAACATAACTAAACTAAACTATTATATCAATGGCAACACAAAACACTTTTCTGCGAGGGCTGCTGACAAAAAGACCGTTCTATCGCATCAGTCCTGAAAACGCAAAAACTGTCAGATGGACTTTTACTGACAGAATGGAGAGAACGGTGACAAGAGACAAGGTTTTAATGAGAGAAGTCACTCAGGCAGACTTTATCAGGGAACTTGATACCGACTCGCACGCTATCAATAGTCAGGAAATCTACAAGACTTACTGGCAGAAAGATGAAGACGGAAAATTCTACGAAGCGGATTTTCCACGCTACGCATTTCCTTTTCAACAGGAAATACTCGACGACAGACTTGCGCGACTTACGGGCAACGACATTCAGTTTGAATTAGCTGACATAGACAACGAACATCGCGGATGGGAAACCTTCAACAGGCATAAGGCGGGATGGGCAGACAAGGGCATGGAGAGGGCATGGCACTACCTTGCAAAGTCCGTGCTCTCCACTGGTGACGGTGCTTTTGTCGGCATCCTTGACAACGGCGTATTCAGATGGAAGGTTCTTTCTTTTGCTGCGGGCGATGTCCTATACCCTCACTATGATATACGGACAGGACGAATGGATGTATTTGCGCGTACATATACAAATTATGACAACGAAGGTAATACCAGACACTACATTGATGTATGGGATGATGCTTACTATTACCGTTTTATAGACAGCATAGAAAACGACAATAAAGACAGCAAAGATAAACTTGATGGTTTTGATACATCGGGCTATACACTTGAAACAAAGGAGAAACACGGCTTTAATGAGATACCCGTGTCATATAAACGCTGCGAAACAGGCCCTTGCTGGTCGCCAGTACAAGAACTGATAGAACATTACGAAGCTGCCTTTTCCAGACTTGCACAGTCAAACCACGAATTTGGCCTGCCTATACTCGGCCTCTATGGTGATGGTCAGGATATGCAGGAACTTGCCACCTCTGATATGTCCTATGCATCCAAGATTTTCCTTATACCGTCGGAGGGTAAAGCAGAATTTCTGAACAGACAGGATGCATCGTCGGCCTACAAGACAGAACTCGATGAACTACGCAAGAAAATCTACGAGGGTGCAATGGTTGTAAAAGCACCAGAACTAAAATCGGGTGACACGCCTGCCGCTGCAATAAAACTACTTTACTCAGACTCTTATAACAAGGCACTACTTGAAGCAGAGGAATACGATGAGTGTGTGCAGGAGATGGTACGTATCTTCCGATGGGGTTACGGCATAGAATGTGAACATAGACTGGACTTCGCAAACACACGGATAGTATTCTATATCAGACCATTTATCCCTATCAACGACCAGGAAGTAACAAACAACCTTGCTATGGCGGTGCAGAACGGTTTCTGTTCCAAGCAGACAGCATCAGAGAAATTCTATCACGCAACACCTAACGAATGGCACAGACTATTACAGGAAAAGCATGATGAGCAGATGCATCAGTTACTTATCGAAGAACAGCGACTGGAGATACAACAGGAAAACACCATCGAAACACAAGAGCAACTCTCTGAGATACAGACCGAAGCACAGATAGATGTCATTAACGCGCAGAATAACGAAGAGGACAAAGAGAGCGGTGATGACGATAATACAAAGAAGGCTCGTTCCCGTAAAGGTTCGGTTGCTACAGGCAGAGGTAGCGGAAGACCAAACAAATCTGGTCGTACATACGATGATAGCCGAAACTGGGCAGGACGTAATAATTGGGATGAATGGAATCAATCTCACTAATAAGCAGACATGGCAGAACCTATAAGAATAAAATTAGACACAACCAAATATAAAACGCCAACCGAAGAGGATGTACGCGCCGCAAAGCAGTACATCCTCCAAAGGGAAGCACACGCGGAACTTCTGGCAGGGGAGGTAGATGAATTTCTTGAAGATGCAGCGAGAAGTATAGTTACTATATGCTATAGATACGGCATTGAACCTAGGCAGTTCGTGATTTCGTCTACCTATAACCGCGACATGATGGATGAGATAGCGTCAGTTATGGATGAGTTGGAAGAAAACATACTCTCTATATTAGAACGTCACGCCACCGCGTGTACGGACGATGTAAAAAGGAAGAGGGTGCTATGGGCGTGGGTTCTTCTTCTCGGGAAAAAAGGTAAAGACCTGCGAAACACACTTGAAGGTTATTTAAGTAAATTCCTTAAAGACCTTGAAGCCGCACTTGCAGCCATGAGTTATAATGGCAGAAGCCAGACCGAAGCAATCTGGCTTGTAAGAAAGTATCTTCACGACATTTACGGTATGCCCGATGTTGTTGCTTCTTTTCAGCATAAGGAAGATTTTGCTGCCACATACATCCTTTCGGGCGGCGTACAGAAAGGAGCGGTAGGTTTATCCAACAATGGCTCCACCAACGTAGTGAATATGAGCAGGATAACCACGCAAATGGCATGGATGAAGGAACAGGGGGAGGATTTTAAGAATCAGGGAGCTATTGGTTATTATCAGTTACGCGGAAGTGATTTTGACTGTCCTATGTGCGACGACGAGGTGGGATTTTACCCCGACCTTAAAGGTATTTCTGAACACCCGTATGTACACCCCCACTGCAAATGTTATAGAATACCGATTTTTAGTAAAGAACAGATAGATGGACTTATCAACAAGTAAAACAGCAGAAGCAAAGAAACTAAAGACGAGTGTAGAGAACCTTGTCTTTGCCGACCTTCTCTCTATTGGCTATAGTGAGGCGGATGCGTATATTATCTCACACCCAGGCGACTCACAAATGAGCACACAGTATAGGGATAGCAATATGCGTAGAATAACAAGGAGCTCCGCTTTTAGAGAACTTTGCGAAGAGAGAAAGCGCAGTAATACCACTCGGCTGGCATTTTCGGGCAATCTTGAAGATGTTGAACTTATTGATGCAGAGGAAACGGCAAAGGAAATTCTAAAAATAGCAAGAATGATGCCTGAGCACTCCAAAGAGAGGGGTGAGATGTTTATGAAGTATGCCGATCTGACGCGCAAAAATGACGCAGCAACGGAGGAATCCACAGATGCCATCAACTTCTATTTTCCCATCAAATGCGACCAATGCCCGTTACTGACAGCATACAATGATTTCCTTAAGCGAAACAAAACAAAAGAAGTGCGCCCCGTAGAAATGGAGCGTATAATAAGGCTTTCTCATAGTATCATAAAGAAAGCCATAAAAGAAGAGAGTGAGGATTAAACCTCACTCTCCTTGCTTTTGTCAATCTCGTCTGAAACCCGTTCGGCAAGTTCTTCTTTTTCGTCTTGTTCCTCGTCGTAAGAGTCCTCCACATACTCATCATACCCGTTACGCCACTTTATAAATTTCTTTATCAGCGTTTTTGCATCTGAGACAAGTCCCTTGCGGTGTTTTTTCTCTAGAAGAGAAGGATGCGCGTATGCAGTGACTATAAGTTCCAGTGCCCGTTGGAAAAAACCATTTCCGATGGCTGTGGCGTAATTCATATTACTAAGCAGTGTGCGCAGGACTATCTCTCCCCTTGACTTCACAACCTCGTCATCGGAGGTATAGTCATTATATGTCATAGTGAGGATGCTAAACATCTCCCATGTGGCAGGTATGCGAACCATCCAACTTCCGTCAAGATTCGAGACATAGATACATTCGATGTTCTCTTTCCTTTTCCCTTTGCCTGCATCAAGACCGAACCTGCTTCGCCAGATTTTGAAATTACCCACCCTTGCAGGTCTTACAAACGGTATCTTCTGAGTATCATCCATTACTGTATTCCTTTTTTAAGTTTCTCCAATAGATCTTCGACAGAACTATACATATCGCACTCCCTTAGAATGTCGCCGCACTCGGTCTTATACTGATACCCATCTGTTAAGGTAAGTTCCACGCCGCTTACCTTTGAATACTTTATTGTATTAAAGTACATATAGTAAACCGTATCGTGTATATGGTATTTGTGTTGTTTATTACGCTGTTTTCTTACATACTGCACGAGAGTGTCGGTATAGTTACCATCAAGCGACATAGTGTAGGCACACTCACCACGCAACTGTTCTTCGAGCAGGGCAATTTCCTCTGCTTTCTTTTTGCACGTATAGAACAACTCCATGTCGGTGCTCTCACCATTATCCATCATTTCGACAGGCTCTGTATCTTTGCCACTTAAAACTTCCTTACATCGCTCCATCTGAGTATATGCACGAAGCAGTTCGCGACGCACATCCTTCTCGCTCAGTGAGAATACAAAATCCCTTATACTACTCATGGCATTTTCTCGTTTTTAGGTTCATTTTTCTTTGTTTTTGATTTCTTTGCTGTGGGTTTCCGCTTCTTTGGCTTCTCTTCCTTTACCTCGGCAATCTCTGCCACCACAACTTCCTTTACTGGTTCTGGTGCAGGTTTATTTTTCTCCTGCACCACAGGCACATTTCTTCCAATTATAATACCCATATCTTGCTTCTTTTTTTATTTGTTCATTATCCTCTGCCAGAGAGAGCGCGAACGCAGCATTTCTATCTCTTTAAGGGCGGCGCGATGCATATCCTTATACTCGTCTAGTTCACGCTCCTGCATATTACACTTGTGAGTAAGTTCATCGTTGCGCTCTTTTAATAAACGCAAGTCATTCTCTGTAGCCCCCGCGCTATTCATTAGTTCGTGGTACTTATCCCTCCACGCATCACAGTCACCAACGAGCATCGACGTACCCTCAATCTGACTGCGCAGCTTCTCCTTCAACTTGGCGACCTCACCCTCCAGTGACTTCACCATCGCCCATGTCGGGCGCACTCTCTTCTTTTCTTGTTCCATTCTCTGATTATTTATTAAGGTTCGTACATAATTCTATCCCAACAACTCCGCCTGCCTGATTAGGTCGAGTATATCTTCATAGCCCTCGATAACATCTACATTCCTGCCATTAACCCATACGGTGCGGCACTCTGGCTTATGGTGGTCCTCTGCGTTATCCGATACACACTCGATGCAGTCCACCCTTATCACCATCTTTCTTTCGTCATAGAGCGACGTTAGTTCTATAAATCCAGTCATGTCTTCTGTTTGAAATTACTACAACTCTAAATAGTTACTTATTCAACAGTCTATGTAAAAACGGACGGTGTTTTAAGCGAAAAACCTCATCTTCCAACTCTTTGATTTTATCTTCACGCTCTTTTACGTCACAGTCTCGTGGAAATGCTCTTTTTATGCCGTTATATACCATCTCAACGAGATTATTGGCATCTATGGAGCCTTGCTGCAACAATGCAGGGTTGTATTTCTCGTCACGAAGCATGACAGAAAAGTTTATCATCGCCTGCTCATACACAACTAAATCGCGCTCCTTCTCTGCAAGCAACGCCAACATTATCTTTATTTCTTTCCGCGTCATATCTTTGCTAATTTTGATTTGAAATTACTACAACTCTTTTCTGAAAGTATCACCTTCCTCCTTGTCTGGTAAGGACAGGTGCCAAGTGTGGGCTTCCCATCCAAGGACAGGAGATTAAACGGCTCCCGCACCTCAGTACAGAAAGCACACTCACGGCAGGAGTGCGCCGCCTGTTTTCTATCCTCTTTCTTTTTCTTTGCCATAAAGCGCGATAAGAAGGGCATCGGCAGTGGCAAGCGTTATCTTCTTCGCTCTCCACAGTGCGGGAAAACGCTGCTGTGCCAGTGACTTCAACTTGTTCTTCCACTCTGTTTTCGACGCGTACTTCTTCGCCGTACCTACAGCAAAGTATTTCATCCACTTCTGCGGTGTCACCTCCACCGTGGGTATGGAAAGGGCAAGCAGAGCCACTTCTATATGTCCGCAGTGGCGGGCAAAGGTCGCCGTAGCCTTCGACGACTGGCCAGGCATACCTGTACCCACCTTCTCCATATAGCAGACGATGCTATCACAGGGCATCGCAGCAATATCACGCAGATAATCGTATAAATCCATTATCGTAGGCGGCATCTTCGTGATGCACACCGTATTGCCATCATTGTCTATCACGGCTATGCCACCGCTAAGACCAGGGTCAATTCCTATTATCAACTTCTTCATAACACATTAGATTTTTAATCCAAATGACAATTTCACTTCACTGAACACCTCGTACACATAGCCAGATGATGTGCGCTTACGAGAGAAACCAAGTCTTACCAGTTCCGAGCCGAATATGCGCTGGGTAATGGGTTCTATCGCCCATTTATGGCAATATGACACATAATCCTGATACAAGACAGTAGACAAAGCCCATTGGGGTTTCTCTTCCTTGTGCCCCACATATCTGTTCGGACGTATGGCAGAACTATTAAGGTAGACCTGCACGCTCTGACCGTTCTCAAGCATATAGTCAGTCATTTCCTCATCGCTGGCATCCACCACACCGAAGCGGTAGTTATCCCTCACGAGCATCCTATAGCCCTCCATCATCCAGTTCCTGATACCAGAGAGTTCCGAAAGTAAATCGGCAGCAAGGCCACGGTTCATATCCGAGAGTTTTACTGTAGCCTTAAAGTGAACAAACAGTAATCTGCGCAGTAGCGCATGGTCCATAAACCTGTCCTTCGGGCGACGGTTCATGTTGAAGATAAGATATGGTATGGCCGTGGCAGTCTCAGGGTTCTGTCCTAATCTGCGCACTGTCTGCGGCTCACCACTGCACAAAGACTTGAATACGTCACTATGACGGCTTATATCCTCTGCCTGCACCTCCGAACAGTAATTGAATATCTTACCCACCATGCCACCGATAAAACGCGCACGCACCTCCGTAGAAGGACTGAGCAGGGTATCTAAGCCCATGTAGGAGATATTGTTCGCACCATACACCGAACGGACAACATCGAAAACCACGCTCTTGCCATTCGCACCATTGCCAATTAACCACAGCGTTTCCTCTATCTTATGTGACATGGATCGTCTATCCACACACCCAAGACCAAGGTACTTCTGCAACGTATGTATTTCTGTCTTACCTAACACGCTCTCAAGAAAAGCACACCACGCGGGACAACCTGCGGTAACATCATAGTCATACGGCAACAACTCCAATACTGGCATCCTGTCCGTAAACGGATGGTATATCGGATTATCCAAGTCGGAGAAATCCCACACGCCATTACGAAAACCTATCACCGACGGAGAAACCAATAGCGGACTCGTCTTCGCCCCATCCTTTAACGAGCGAACCAGAGCATAACTGCACTTCACCAAATCCGACTTCGGCACACCACTAGAAGAAAGACTATTCTTCACCGCATACTCCAGAATATAATCTTCAAGCCTGCACCATACCTTGCCATTATGGTAATACACACCCGCCTCATACCAACGGAATAAACACATACCGGCATGAAACACCACCTCCTGATACCCATACAGACGCTCACCATACGCAGCACACTGATACGCCTGCCTCACCTTCCTCCGGTCATACACACCACACAATCCCGAAGCCACAAATCCTATCAACTCATTATCCACCACTTCTTTTCTTTCTTTATATATTTCTTTCTTTTCTTAAATATATAACTATACTTATATATACTAACTATAATTATACTATTAAACTATACTTATACTATTAACTATAATTATATATCTAAGTATAATTATATATTATATATATATCGTAAGATATATTTTATATTCATCCCCACAATATAATATTTTTGATTCTGCTAACCCTCATTTTTGGTACATTTCGTTCATTTGGTACACTCGTTCTAATTCAAGTGCTTATAAACTAACACTTTACAAAAATATATAAAATTCTGCTTATCGTACACTAAATTAACAAAAATAACACAAAAATATTAAATTTTCCCTTTTTTACACCTTAACTGAAACCCTAAATTCACAAAATAACTCAAAAATCATACATTTGGTACACTATACTTCACATAAACTTAACACTCGTACCTTAAACCAACTACTCAACTTGTGAAAATTATTAACACTATACCTACATTCTGAAAAATTAAAAATAAAAAAAATAAAATTAAAAATTTTATGTGAAAGGTTATATTCGCTTGCGTAATCTTCCTTTTGGGGGCTTACCTCCCCTGTTTAAGTGGAAAATATATGTTATATTATACCTATAATATAACATATTGTGTTTCAGTTCGTTATTTCATTTATCTTTATTTAATTATACCTCTCTATCTCCCTAATAATCACTTATATATCCTTATAATTATACTTGTGTTTTCTCTCTTTTTTATGTTACTCTCTTTTTTTGGGTGTTGCTGATGCACCACATTATATATGTGTATATCTTTGCAGTACATTTAATCAATTAGTTTAACTCTAATACACATTACAATTATGAAGGACAAAGTAAAGAACGATAGTGCTAGTCAGATGGGCAGTGCTATAGTAATGGATGGTGACACCTCTATTACCGAGTTTAGAAGTAAAGTTTTAGCGCACTTCGCTGTGCCTGCGTGGGATGGTGAGAGCCAGTTTATAGAGGTAATGAAGAGTCTGAACATGAACGAAGAGCAAATAAATGCTGCTGTTGCTGCTGCTCGCAGAAAGAGTGGTTTAGTCGCACCTGACTGCTCATTTGCTATCATGGCGCAATACATCAGTGAGCACTACGGAGCCGAATTTAATAACCTCGTAGGCACACCAGTAAACGAAGTACCCACACAGCAATTGTGGTCGGTTTCGTTTGATAGGGAGTACATTACCAGAGTGGCGGACGACGCTACACCCTCACAGATACTTTCGGCACTCCTTTCGTATAGGTATCACCTTGAGTTGGTGAGAAAACTAAAGAGAGATGAGATGAAAAGGTATGGCGCATTCTACCAGTCAATTACCACTCTTTGCAATAATGCTCGTTTGCTGGGTGTGGAGTTGGAAAACGTACTTAGTCGCGTGAAGTCTGCTTATGCCGATGCACTAACAAAGGAGCAACACGACACTGATAACCTGCGTGATAACTTCATGAAGTACCGCACGCGCATGGATGCCGCCTTATCTGACCTCTCGCGCACTTATCCAGATGCAGTGTGCTGGTGGTCTGGTAGACCTCACCTTGTGACAGATAGATTACCGAAGTCAGCAAGTGCGAAGGCGCACAAGACGTTTGCAGTTGTTAGGCGCTGCCAGTCTGCTATCACTGACCTTAACAGAGCCTTATTTGGCGTATAATTAGCCTCTGGGCGGGTTCTTGCCCGCCTCATCCCTACACATATTGTCTACCTTGTCGCGGTTGTGGGGCTTTTCACTAAAGGACAATAACATATATATACGCGTCACTTGTAGCCGCCTTACACACCTATTCAGGTATGATTAGCCGTTGCAAGTGGGTCCAGAAAAAGGTTACTTCATTCACCTTTATAGACTGCTTTAGGCGTGTCCGGCTGGCTCCTAGTCGGCTCTTGTTTGCTCAAATAATGGCCTTTTGAGTGGGCACACAGAGAGTAAGTATATTGCGCTGTATGGGGTGTTTATTGACCTCTTTCGCCCTCCTTTATGGTGGGTGTGGGGGTTATATAAACTGCCTTGCTGGATAATGTGTATAACACGCAAATAGGTGCATTTTGTCACCTCTGCCAGTAGATAGTTATCTGGATAGATGGCTTTTTTATTGGTATCAGAGGACAAAGTAACACATCTGTGCAGTGTATCAGGCGGCAATTGCAAGGTTGTTGCTGGTAGTGGTGTAGGATGGTGATTTGTTACATCATCTCTCATGAGTTAGTAATAACGAGTGTGCATTATTAACCTTCGACTAGTTTGCTTTTGTCGGTGCTGGTCAATACGCTGCATAGATAGGTTATGGCATGGCAAAATGTAGACCACTTGCGGCCTTCGTTTTTCCTTTTGTCGTTCTGGCAAAGGTAATAAAGCGAAGGTAAATTTTCATAATTGATTTTTTGAGTGATATAAAATGTTTCTCACTGCGAAGTGCGAAATGTTTATATTTCTTTTCTCGCTGCGAAGCGCGAAAGAAATATTTTTTCTAAATGTTTCATAGGTTATTTTTCCGAAAGATTTTTCGCAATAGAATTTTTAAAGCAATGTGAGCGAAAGATAAATCTTTTTTGGAAAATCAAAAATCCCTCGCGTAATATAGTCGGCAGAGCATTTTTGAAAATAACCTGTGAAACATTTTTTCTTTTTATCACGCTTTTAATTTTGGAAATGATTTTTTGAAGATTTGGAAAATTTTCCGTTCGATTCGGAGTTAAGCGGCAATTATTTATTTACTCTAAAAAAATCAAAGTTATGAAAGAAAAAATTGCTGAGATCTACCTCCAAAGCTTTGGAGTAGAAGAGATGATCGAATTTGTGTGTTCACTAACAGACGAAGAAATATTAAGTCTTAGTTTATGAACACGCAAAATTCAGATCGCTTGGCGCTGGATAAAAAAAGGCGCCAGGCACAAAAGTATTTTACAGAGAATTTCTCTCGCGAACAAAGATATTTAATTGTCTTCGAGAGAGATTTTAATGAGTACCTAAGCGCAGCCGCTTGGCTGCAAACAGAAGAAGCAAAGAACTATCAGAGATATTACGATTTTCTTTGTGACTTCTCTTCTCTAAAAAATAAGATGAAGGAGTTTTCATGGAGCAAGAAATTTCTGCTAGAAAACGGAATTGACTTTGCTGCTATCAGAAAACTCTATTTTGCAATTGCTTGAGAGGTGGTTGCAAAAACGTGCACAGCGTGACATTTATATTTTCTTTAGAATTTCTCTTGAGGTTCACACGCACACCAAAAATAAAAGAGCTCTGAAAAGAAAGACAGCAGAGAAAACTGCGGAGTCCATAGGAACCATAAATCAGAAAGGAAAATCTTACACCTTGACTTTTTAGAAATTGTTTTCATAGAGAAAAACAACAAGGTTTTTTAGAAATTGTTTTCGTAAAAACAACAGACGGAAATCTATAATTCCCGCTGGTGACTGGTCAGGAGCGTAAAAGATGCCAGAGTGCAAGCAACGGCCAACTGAGTAACATCGAGTAAACGAAGGGAAAAAATCATGAAAGGAGAAACGGAGTGCGGTGCTGAATTAAGTGTCGCACTTCACTTGCTTATTCACTTCAAAAATTTATGATTATGAAAAAGAATTTTATTATCGGTGTGCTTTTTGTTTTGTTTACGATCGCTTCTGTTCTGTGTATGTGTTACATTCGTCACACAAACAGTTTGCAATATCAGAAAAAAGTTTTGTGTAAAAACATTTCTGGCTTGCAGAATGAAAACGATTCACTGCGTGCAATTATGAGAAACGCGCAGTGTCCGCACAAGTTAGAACTTGCAAAACTAAGTACGAAAAACTAAGCACGAGAGAACAACTCCCGAAGTACGAAAATTATTTCGGGAGTACGAAAATTATTCACTCATAAAAAGATATAATTATGAATATCATTTATCATTACGCATTAAACTCTAGAGATGTTTATTGCAAGGTTGAAGTGTTAATAAATCAGGTTGCAAAACGAATCAGAAAAAATCTGCCAGTTCTTGAAGATTATTTGGCAAAATGCAGCAGCATGACAAAAATCACGCACGATTGCATAAAGCTTCGCGAGCAATTAGATTTTGAGAGTACGAAAAAGTTTGAGCGCGATGAAGCCAGACAGATGCTTGCAAGGTATATCATTGATGGCGCAAGGTTTCTTGCTTCGTGATTTTCTTTCTCTGCAAAAAATATCATCTGTTAAGTCAGGTGATATTTACTTTCACCAAACATTTACAGTTATGAAAAATATTTTATTCTATCTATTTGCTTGTTTTCTTTGCGCTCCTTGTCTTATTTTAGTCTTGTCGGGTGATTTATCATCTGGCCTGCTCGGAACGGCATACGGGGCAATTCTGCGGTTTTTCTTGCCGAAAAGATTTTGGCAAAGATTTATCCGCTTGTCGGTACGATACACAGACAAGATTTTCGGAACAGAGAAAGCAGCGGGTTAATTCTCGCTGCTTTTACTTTTTATCATTAACTCAAAAAACTTTTTATTATGGAAATCAAGACAATAAAAAATCGTGGCTGCGAAGTGACTGCAATCTTCACAGGTGGAAAATATTTTTTCCATAACTCTTATTACGGGGTCGTTTGTATTGCTGAACGCACCAGCGAAATAGGTGAAATATCCAACGTCAAATTCAATTTGTATGTGGGAAATAACAACTGTGTAGGCTCTTCGTATTTCGACAACGGCAGCATTATCAAGTGCGCAAAAAGACACATCAGTAAAGAAGAAAACAAGTATGTAAAATGCGATGTTAAATTCAACGTCTGCAAAAAGGATTTAAGTAAAGGTTATATCGCGGTAAACTTCCATGAGTATGCTTAATTGCGAAATTCCGCAGGGTAGAAATATTCTGCGGAGTACGATAACCAAAAAAATATACAATTATGAAAACAAAAATCTCAATTTCAGATTTTACTTTTTTATCTTCTGGGTACGGAGCGTATGCGGTTATGTATCGCAGTCCTGTGACGCTCAAATCTTGGATGGCCCGAATAACGGATATGCAGTTGATTGACGACACAAAAAACTGCGAAGAACCAAAGAAAAAAGACTTAGAAACACTTCGCAGAATTGTAAAGCGTGGTGGGTAATTTTAGTTCTCCGCTAACGAAAGTTGGTGGAGGATGCGAATTATTTAACTCAAAATCAAATCATTATGGAAAGAAAAATTTATGCTAAGTTAGCAGAGAAAGCGAAAGAAGTTTTTGACTGCTTGGAGATTCCTTCTGGAGTGTATTCCGCAAAAGACGTGAATAACCTCATTCCGTTTACAACAAAAGGAGTAGACTCCGAAAAAATATCTACTCCAATTTATGATGGAAGATGGAAGATGGATCCGATGGAAACAATTTCAATTTCCGAAGGGAGTTTCGGCTGCGAATTTAAGGCGTGGCGTGTGTTCGCTTACATGGCTAAATTTGAGAAACTTGTCCCTGCAAAAGACAGGGTGAAGTTTGAGAAAGTTGCCGAAGAAGGAACGCCAGTTCTTAATCTGACAGTACCAAAGAACATCGGAAAATTGCCGAAATGCGTTGGCAAAGATGAATTGCGCCCCGTAATGAATTACGTTTGCTATGACGTTGAACGTCATGCACTCGTTGCGACTGATGGGCACGTTTTATCTGTCGTTCACTGCGACTGCGAATTGTTGAGCGAAGAACACAAAACTTCGATGATATTGATTGACGCGTCTTTAATTAAAAAAGATGCTGAATTATCAATCTCAAAAACGGAGTTTGGGTATTGCACAAACAATATCGTTGTCAGTGAAATTAAATATCCAAAGTGGTACGCTGTTATTCCGCAATTCCATGAAGACGAAGGAATAAAATTCAGTAAAGAAGCATGGAGAGTGTTGCAAAAGACAGTGAAAGAAATATCAAAAGCCTGCAAGATGGAATATATTCATTTGTTCGCAGACGAAGGAAATAATTCTATCACTGTCAAAGGAGATAACATTGACTATAATATCACTCAGGAGAAGAATATTGAAGTTCCCTGCGTGATAAGGAAATCATTCCATGTCGCGGTAAATGCGAAAAACTTCGCTAAAATAGACGAAGCAGATTCGATGTGGATTCAGGGCGGTGATTACGCTCTTGGGTTCTCGTCAAACGAAAACACTTCTATTCTTATGCCTTCACTTGCTTCTGGTATTATCGCTGCAGATAAGAGAGAGAGAACGATTGATTTGCTAGAACTCTCTGGTATTATCCGCAAGGAAGAAGATGCGATTATTCCCGCTCCGAAAGCGGAAGTAAAAGAAGCGGAAGTGAAGCATCTCCCTGTGCCAGTTGTAAAATCTTTGCCCATACCAGTGGTGAAGGTAGAAACAATGCCGGTTGCAATTCCTTGCGAGATTACACCTATTGTCGAAAAACAAATCGAGGATGCAGAAATCGTGGAGGAAATCAAAAACGAACCGGAGGAAGTTGCAGTTACAGAAAAGAAATCTGTGAACGGAATTTCAGAAGGCGACTTTGTGTCGCTGAAAATCTTCTCTGGAGAGGAAATAATTGCAAAGGTGCTGACATTTACAGATAATGGGCGCGTGCGCTTATTCGTAAAGTCTTGTACGTTCAATTTCTCTCTGGACGAGATTAAACCAACTGACGCGAAGAAGAAAACATCTCCTACATGGCTGAAAGCCGGTAAAGCCCTGACAGACGGAAAATTTGTGAGCGAAATCACGAAAATAAATCGTTCGTCTGTAGAGTTTGCCGATGGCGAAACAAGGAAGTTACTCTATCTGCTAACAAACTGCCGCCCTGCAACTGAGGAAGAAAAATCTTCTGTTCAGGTCGTGACCGCGAAAGAAGTAGAGATGCAACCGAAGAAAGAACGCTTCTCGTGGATAAAGAAAATCATCCGCAAGGCTGCAATCTTCTCATTCTAAAAAAAAGTGCTGTGCTGGATAAAACTGGCACGGCATACAAACTCAAGAAATGTTTAACCTCAAAAAAATTACAATTATGTTTGAAATCATTAAGAAGAGCGCGGCAATAATGCCGACAGTGAGAGAAACAACAGTAGTGGATGACAACCGATTCTTCGACTGGGAGAAAAACAAAACGCAGGCGATAACGCTTGCGCAGTTAGAGCGCACACATCGCGAAACTGACGTGTACGGAAAACCTCTCCGCGAGATTCAGCACTACGAGTTAATAAACAGCGTTGTGAATATGTGCAACGAAGTGGGTTATAATGTAGAAATCTACGACCTCTTCGCAGCGCAGAACAAAGACCGCACGCAGCCAGGTGTCGTGAAACTTCCGCAGGTTGAAGCGCAATTCGGAGAAAACGCAATCGAAGCGCATATCTTACGCAGAGTGTACGCGAATATCCGAATTAAAGACTTTGACGATGAAGAAACGACCACAAACCTCGCAGTGGCCTATCACCAGCGCGGCATCCAGATTGGTTTCGGTCCAAACGTGAAAATATGCCATAACCAATGTATGCTCTCTCCGCAATATTCCGTTTCGTCATACGGTGAGAAAGGGATGAAGCGCGGTGATGGTATGCCGATTCAAAAAATGCTTATCGCTGTTCGTGAATGGCTTGTGAACGCGAAAAGTATTATTACGGCTGACCGCGAGAAGATTGAACGGATGAAAAATACAGAAATCTCCGCTGAACAGATAATCATGATGATTGGTATGCTGACCGCAATGAGAGTGAAAGTAGATTCATCTAACAAATCTATTCACGAAAACGCTGTCTATCCGATGAGCAACACGCAAATCAATCAGTTTACGGAAGATATGCTTGTCGCATACGCAGAACGAAGCCGCATCACAGCATGGGATGTTTATAACGCAGCAACGGAGTTGTACAAGGCCCCGAAGATGGATATTCCGAATATCCTGCCGCAAAATCGTGCTATGGTTACGTTTATGAATGACTGGCTCAATCTCTAAACTCTCTCGCTAAAGAAATGACTGGTGCTGAAAAGTGTCAGTCATTACAATTAGTTTTTCATGGTTTGTAATGTGTTTGTTTTTTTTGGTGTGGTCTGTGAGAACAGGCTGCACCTTCAAGAATTATTACTCATCAAAAAATCAAAAACATTATGCACAGTAAAATTTTTCAAATCACAAAAGAAAAACTTTCTAAAGAAGAGTATATTACCGAAAACACGTTTTACGACCACCTTCCAGAAGGTGCGGACTATGTTCAAAACCTCAGTAAAGAGGAAGCGGAAGCGTGTCTTTCATGGGTAGATGAGATGTTGAAAGGAATTTTCACTCGCAAGGGTCGTGAACTAACCTTTATTGGAGTTGAAACATTTATTGGGGAGTGGGTAGAAAAAATCAAAGAAAGCGCAAATGCGCTGACTGTTGAAAATATGAAAGATTCGCTTACTCTCTTTCGTCATAAAATGCTTTGCGAGAGGACACATAAAGATGTTTGGTTCCTCGTTTATCAAGGCGCAGATGGCGAAGAATACGCCGACTTCTTTGCAGACTTTATCTGGTATCTTCATGCAACGGAAGTTAAGAAGGGTACGAAGTTTTATATCGGTGGCATCGTTGATTATCACTTCTAAAAAAGAACTTCTTGCGGATTGATATTCGCGAGAAGTACGATTATTAACCTCAAAATTCAAAAGTTATGGAAATAAAAATCACGAAAAGAAAGTTGTTGTGGCATCAGTCAAACGACATGTGCTGCAACTGGTATTGGGAAGTTCGCGGTCACATCATCAACGATGCAGGAACACGTTACAAAAAGTTTGGTTTCGTTGTTCACTACGACTACGATGATATTGCAGAATGGTTTGAGCCAGAGAACGACATTTGTCCGGCTATCACGAAGAAGATGCACCGCGAATATCTTGACGAAATGATTTTCTGCTCTTTCACCGACTACATCAAGTCTTACGATGATTGCAAAGTCTTCTATGAGCTTTGCCGTGAAAGTGTCGAGCATTACAGCAATATTTTGGGGCGTTGCGCCTGAAACTTTCTCACCGTCTGGAAGTACGACAACCTCCAGACTGGCTATTATTCACCAAAATTCAATTATTATGAAGACTTTAGAATTGACAAAAGTAGGCGAACATTACATGGATGGTGGTCTCTACAAAGACAAAGACGGAAAGTATTACGTTGATTGCCACCGCGAACCAAAAGATGATGGAGTGTCCGATGTTTACACCCTGTCACCATCCAACGAGCCAGACGGAGAGCCTGAGCGTTTAATTCATTGCCACATCAAGATTCTCAACCCAATGACGGAGAGCGAGAAAAAGCAGAAACTTTTTCAGTTTGAGTACATGATGCTTTCCAGACTAAATGACGATGCTGCCGCATACTTTGGTCGTCACGGAAACGAGGAAGAGGACAAATGGGATTGCAGGTATCACAATGAGCATAACATTTGGGGAAAAGACATTGAGAGTCATATTGCCGAAATGAAAAAACTTTGGCAAAAGATTCCGTCAGACATCAAGCCCGAATGGTGTACCTGGGAGCAGATTTTAGAGTACGAAAGAAAAATCTCTGCCTAAAACGATGGGGAGCGCAACAACTCCCCATCGTACCAATGAACCAATAAAATCAATTTATGGAAGAAATCAGACTAACAGCAGAACTGAAAAAGAACTGCGAAACGAACCGAGAGAAACTTTCTAAACTAATGAAAGTGTATGACCTTTGCATACTTGGCTACGACATTCAAGAGCAAAGATGCAAAGATGTTTACAATAAAGTTTTGTCAGAAAACGAGTTCTACGCAAAACGTGACTGCGGACGTTGTGAAGTCAAAATTGGCGAGAGGATAACAGACGAAAAGTTTGACTTCCTCCTTTCTGATGAAGACTTTGACCGTCTGAACGCTCTGGCTATCCCAATCTTTGTAGCCGAAGGCGTAACCGATGAAAACGGCTACTTCGTTGAAAACTGGGTGACTAAAAAAGTTCATGCTCGCAAAGAATTGGTAGAGTTTATTATCCAGAACATCGTACCAAACGAAATGCGCGAAAAGTTCTGGGAAGTAAGACGCAACATTGTGCAAACAGATAAACTTATCTCAATCATGCGCTCAGTCGCTTAACTGCAAAACTTCTGTGGCCCTTGCCGACTACGGAAGTGCGATTATCCATCCCATCTGAAACCGAAACTTTCAGATGGGAACAATGATATTATTCACTCTAAAAATTATGAGACTATGAAAGAAGTAAAAGTTAAACTCTACAAGTTCGAGGAACTTTCTGATGAAGTCAGGAAGTCAATCATTGACAAAGAGCGTTGGAATGTCGGCTACGGTACTATGGATGGTTACGCAAGCGATTACAAAGGTACGCTTAAAAAGTTTTCAGAACTGATGGGTGTCAAAGTCCACTATGAAGTTGACTATTGCGGCTATCATTTCTCTTTCGACTTTCAAAACGACTACGCCTTCGGAAACTATTGGCTCGACTATTGTATCTCTCACGAAGAATGTACTGGAAAACTTCTCAGGCGTTGGCTGAACAACAACTTTATGCCGTATGCACTTAACGCAAAGAAGTATTACAAGTACGATGCAGGCTACAACCGCGAGAAACACCGTTGGAACAAACAACGTTTCTCAAAGATTCAGCGTGAAAGTTGGGACAACTGCCCGCTAACTGGCATGTGTTACGACTATGAAGTAATGCAGCCGATAGTCGAAACTCTGGCGAAACCTATCAGCAAAAGTTTCTCTCTTAATGATTTGGTTGAAAAATGTCTTAACCAATTCTTCAGTGCATGGCACAAGGAGTATGAATATTGGTGCGACACGGATTCAGCCATCGAGGAACAACTCACGGACAAGAACGAGGGAAGCCTTTTTTTCGAGGACGGAACGAAGTTTGACGGTATCTACGAAGATGCAGCCTAACTAACTTTTGTGGAGGTGACGCTCCACGAAAGTACGACTAATCAATAAATAATCATTTAATCAACAAAAAATCATTATGGCTAAAAAGATTGCAGGTAAGGAAAGACCTTACGATTACTATGAGTTTAAGTGCATCGTCGAGAAACTTGCTCGCGAGGCTTGTGTTCCAGCTATTGATGAACTTGATTACTTTGACTCTTGCAGGAATTACAATGCAACGGAGTATGGAGTTATCGATCGTGACGATTACGAAATCTTTTCTCAGACACGTTACGGTAACTGTGAGGGCATCTACTCAGACTTTTACCTCAGATACGGCGACACTGAAAAGAGAGTAATGGTTGCAAAGAACCTTTCTCGTGACGATTTTACATTTGTCAAAATGCACATCTTTGCCGCTCAGATAGTTCTGATTGCAAACAAGTACATTGAAAAGAATCAGGATGAATTTAACTGGAGAGGTTTTGACATATCTTATCTCAAAGAAAGCGGGAAAATCATACCTTATATGTGGTGCGGAAAGATTGAGAACACAAATAAGTATGTTCAAGAACTTCTGGCAAAGGACGATGTAGAGAAAGTGTTTATCCGTGACAACGCAACTCGCAAAGTCACGGAATGTCCAAAGAATAAGCAATCATAGTTTGCTAATTTTAGCGTGTGTTCGGGTGTAGTCATTGAAAGATGACTGCACCTTCTATCTTAACCAAAACTTTTCAATTATGATTATCACAAGAGAAACAAAAGAGAGATTCGTTAAGATGCTCTCAAAGAAACAGATTGTAGTTGTCTGGCATAGACTTTCATCAAAGTCAAGCACCAGGAACTATAAGTTTATCGGTATGCAGAATGGCATGAAGTGGGATTTTACCTACACTATCATTGAAGCTACGGGATGCAAAACAAACGGAGAAAGCGGTTTTTGTGTCGCTGCAAGAGACTGGAGTTCAGACTATCTCGTTGAGAAGACTTTGAAATCTTTCAAGGAAGAAGGCATCAAGGTTCCTAAAAATGTTTTCGAGAATGTTGACGATTATCTTGCACACTTCGGAATGTAACTCTTTCGGTGGTTGTGAACCGAACTTCACAACCACTACGATAACTTTTAATACTTACAATTATGGCTATAATAAACAAAGAAATCATCACTAATCAGGTGAAGCGCATCAACGAGAAAGCGAAGACTGATTTGCGGCTCGGAAGAAAGAACGGAACTTGGTATCTTTACACATCAAGCAACGGAACAGAATTTCCTCCTTATCCTTTTAGTCGAGTGAACACGCACAGAACTTCCGCACAGATGATTGAGTATCTTGCAGGTTTGGAAGATGCCATCAACTACTTTCATAGGCAGAAGGTGTAACAACCTCCTGTCTTTCCAAAACTTTTAATTCAAACAATTATGGAAATTAGGAATTGATAAGCCAAGAGAATACACATTTGACAAAGAATCTTTCGATGCAGCAAACTCAATTAGCGAGTATGTTGAACTGATAAAGCAAAAAGGTCTATTATTATGAGTTGGAAACCATGCAGAGGAAGCGGAATCATGTTTGACGATGCTTTCAATCGGGAAATAAAGTATCGTAGTCTTTTGATTGACTACCAATACAAACCTGTCGGATTTATGCAACATTCCAAGACATATTATCATTGGCTGGTTGCAGAAAGAGATTTGCAAAAGTTCAACTTCCCAAGTTCAGCAAAGTCTCTTGAACAACTCTACGGGCAGATGATACCACCATCTACCCTCAAGAGTCTTGAGCAGCACAAGCATCTTTGCTACAAACCACTGCAAAGACTTATGCCTTAGTTCTAAAGAGTTGGGCTTAACACCCCAATTCTTTCCTATTCACCAAAATTCAATCATTATGGAAAAGTATTTAAAAAGGCTATGCAAAGCAATTCTCGAAGACAGATTCAACGACGAGAATTACAGAAGAAGAAATTCGTGGTACGGTCGTGAAATCGAGACACAGCCATTGTTCTGTTCCTATGGAACAACCGGATTCACTGTTTCGGTCTATGACTTGAACGGAAGTCATTTCTGTGATGTAGAATGGGATGGAGATTTAGGTAAACTCACGATTGATGAAGAACCGTGGAAAGACTACATCAATGAACTCTATCTTGAAGACTTTGACATCACATCAAACGGCAACGGAGAACTTGAGTGCTATACTGATGCGGGCGAAGACATGATAATAACGCTTGACAAAGTACGGAAAAAGAATCTGCAAGAGTACATTGACAACTTCGACATCAACGAAAATGTTCTTATGTGGTGGCAGAACGGACAGCGTGGTAAAGGCGTGCCGTTCAACAATGTGAAAGAACATTACGAAGACTACGAAGCCTATCTGGAAAAGTTGCAAAAAGCATGTGAAAAAATGCCCTACTAATCCACCAACTCCTTACGCTATGAAAAACGTATGGAGTTCGATTAACTTAACATTTAAATATATGGGTACAATTCAAGAAACAGCAATGGACTTTATGCACAGAAATGAACATAATTTCTATGCGATTGGTCTGAAAGTAAGACTACGCATTTTCGGCAACGAAATTGACATTGAAAGCATTTGGTATTCAGACAAGGAAGACAAGATTTACATTCACGTCTGCTGCTTTGAATTTGAAGGAGATTTGGATATAGATTCTCTTTCTTGCGAAAACAAATCTATCCTCCAAAAAGCAATGGAGTCAAAGATTTAACCCAACCCATCAACTCCCTACGTCCTGACCAACGTAGAGAGTACGATAAATTCTAAATCTTACAATTATGAACAACTATCAGAAAAGGAAAGAAACTGCCCGTCAGAAAGCCATCGACTGGCAGTCAGAAGCAAGCGAACAGAATTTGTCCTACGGAGAACTTGCAGAAATCGGAAACTTCTTCTACAAGCTCGGAAAGCGTTTCGGACTTCTCAGAGAGTTCCGAGAGAACGCTATTCCCTGCTGACACTCTCTTGGTAAGTACGATTTATCCCGTACTTGCCTCCATAATGTCTAACTCTAAAATTCAGTTATTATGGAAAGAAAAGATTATGCAGACAAGTTTCGTGACATCAAGAACGAAATTCTAAACGAAATCCGTGAGCTCGTTCCAAGAGACAGCGCACACCATTTCAGTGAAAATTTCTACGTCCACTACATTGAGGGCGAAGTTGCGACAACAGAGATTTGTTCAGCCGTTGAAGTATGGAGTGATGGTATGGTGGCGTTCATCGTACATCGTGACACAACCGCGAAAGATGAAGTCATTGAGGGTGAAACGGTGTTCGGTTACGACTCCGATTCATTCCTTGACATTCTCGACCACTTGAAGAAAGACATTCGGGAAAAGAAACTTTCGCACCTGCGAGAAATCGTTAAGAAACATGAAGGGAGTGTCGATTTTGACGGAACTTTCGACTTCATCATTCATAATAGTGGTGACGATTATATCTGCCAACTGACTGCGCTCCGAATTGCAAAAGACGGAAAGCTCGAAGTTGACGACATCTGCGATGGCGACAAGTTCACGAATCCAGAGGAGGAACTTTCTGACAAAGACCTCGACAAACTCATTGCCTATGTTGAAAGTAAGACCAAACGAAAGTTTGTGGTTCGCGTGTCCGGCTCGTTCTCTCGCACATTCGACATCGAAGCATCCACCTATGAGGAAGCATTGGAGTTTGCAAAAACAGAATGGAAAGAAGATGCACCTCTTTGTCCTGATGATTCCAACGGTGAAGATTGGGAAGATTACACCTCGGTTGCTCACTAAACTCTCACTCAGACCATTTTCGTACAACCACGAAGATGGTCACTATTTTTTAACCAATAAACATTTTCAATTATGACTATCGCATTTTATAAAGTTGACAACTCGCTCAACTATGAGAGACATGAGTTTGATGCCGACAGACCTGAGACCATCATCGAGAAATTGCAGAGACTTCCAGACGAAGAAGTGAAGTTCTACAATGCCGACCGATATAATTGGCGGTCGAAACAACCTACACTTGCTGACTTTGAGGCAGACTACAATGACGAAGTACTTGACGGAGGTTGGTGGTGTATCATCATCAACGACCAGCCAAAAGAAGAAAAGAAGCAGACTCTCGAAAAAATGGTTTCCAAACATGCCTACGATGAGATTGTTTCAAAGGTGAAAGTGCAAGTCGGTGAGGAATCTTTCGACTACATCTTCCCTGCTGTAAAGAAAGCCCTCGAAGAGGGTTCCGGCAAAGTCCGCGAGGAAATCCTTATCAACTGGCTCAACTGCGACTCCATGAGAGTTTGTACATATTGCGGCAAAATCATGGAAGAAGGATGGTATCTGAATTGCAACGGCTACGCCTGCTCTGACGAATGTGCTGCTGAAAGCGAGGGTATCACGATGGAACAGTTTAAAAAATGGCGTATCTACAAAGATGATATTGTCTCATATCTCGAAGATGAGAACGAAGGTCGAAAGATTGAAGACCTCACAAAAGAAGAATGTGACGAAATCATTGACGAGATTGCCGACGATCTCGACTACTATTACACAGAGTGGTACTAAACTTTATCTGTGAGCAGTTTTGCGACTGCTTGCAGAACAGTACACCAAATATTAACTCAAAAAACTCAAATTATGACTGCTTACACCAAACAAATTGAAGCCTTAAAACAGGCTATTCCCCTTTGCAGAGAGGGAGGACTTGAAAGTGTTATTCCGTACATCACCCATCAAATAAGATGGATGGTAGAGAATGACTATGAACTCGGACCTATCAAATAAGATAGAGCCGCAACTCCGCGAATTATGTTACCCTGAATAATATCGAGGTAGCATACAAATGTTTCACTTAAAATACAATCGTTATGGAAATCAAAACAAAAAGCGGAATTGAAGTAGTCAACAAGAAAACTGCCTACGGAAAGTGGGTAATTGGCTACACGCAGACAGATGCGTGGTCTGGGTGGTACACAATATCTCAAATCTGGGATAAATACAAGACCAGAAACCAGATGGATGTTCGTGGAAAGCGTGGGGAGAAATTTGCGGGAAGTTCTTTCACAAGTAAAAAGGCGGAGTAAAACCCCGCCGTAAATCCTCGCATTGCTGCGACATCTACAAAAGTAGAAATTGAGCTATTAAGTTCGTTTCAATCCACAAGCCCTTTCGGAACTTGACAGGTGCAAATATAAAGAGAAATCTTCTTTGCACCACAATACTCAATAAAATTATAACATTTAATAACAATTTTTTCTTTACAAATTCTATGATAAAACCTTATTATCCGCCCTCATGGTGTAAGCCTGGGGCAAGGTTTATGATTAAAAGTGCCATATTTGGCACTATTATCGCAGTGGTGACAGATGTGTCACAGTACGCATTTTCCTACACTCACGAAAACTGCTTTGGAAGGTATTACTGCTCTATACGCAACGATACCGCATATAAGTTGGCGTGTTTGGGTGAGATAAGGAAAGTCTGAAAATAAATCAGAGCGGGTAGGAATATCGGCTCTGACACACAAAAATCTTATTTATTTTACCTAACTTTGTAAACCCAAAATTATGAATTATGAAAAAAGAAGAAGCACTGCTTATTCCTGAACTGTGCATTGACGTTACTCCAGCCGTAGAGGATGCTTTCTATGCTTTCAGAGAGATAGAAAGCGCAAAACTAGACCAGCGTCTTGCTGAACTGCCAGACGATTATGTGGGGGGCGATGAGGTTGCAGACCGGCTTATGAAAGAGTTTGAAAAGAACATCGCTCATGCAGACGCAGCGAGGGAACGGCTAAGAAAACTCCCTGTAAAAGAGCAGCACGAAGCGATGCTAACGGCTTTTCAGATGATAGAAAATATCGAAAAGTACGGTGTTCCATGTGTTCAGTGGTGTGATGAATAAACACCAGACCTCAAAAGAATGATAGTCTTTTGGGGTTGCTTTAATCTAAAACTCAAAAAATTATGGAAGAAAGAAGAAGAATTATTGGAAAACTACTGTATTCCTTCGGAATACCTTACGAGGATTTAAGGGGAATAGAGGGCGCAACCGTTACTCTGTTTAAGTTCAAACCTCGGATAGGGGTGCGTATTTCAAAGATACGCAACCTAAAAGACGAGTTCGCGGTGGCTCTCGGCTTGCAGTCTGTACGCATTATTGCACCGATGGCAGACGGAAGCGTTGGTATTGAAGTGCCTAACAAAGAAAGGAAAATACTTCATAGTGAAGATGTGTTTAACTCGTGGGAGTACATCAATACACCTATGAAACTTCCTCTCGCGCTGGGAAAGACTGTAAAAGGAGAGATATTTATGGCTGACCTTACTGAGATGCCACACCTGCTTGTAGCAGGTGCCACAGGGCAAGGTAAATCAGTTGGTCTGAATGTTATCATTGCATCGCTGCTTAACAAACTTTCTCCAGAGGAAATGAGACTTGTCCTCATAGACCCGAAGCAGGTTGAATTTGGGGTTTACTCCGAACTAGAACAGTCTTACCTTGTCACACCTGTTATTACGGAAATGGAAGAAGCCAGTAGGATATTGAAATCACTGTGCGAGTTGATGGAAGAGCGTTACTCTATGCTCCGCGAGAAGTGCGTCAGAAACATTAGCGAATATAATACTTTGCTATCCGTTGAGAAGATGCCGTATATCGTCACCGTCATAGATGAGTATGGCGATCTCGTGATGCAGCGTGGAGGGCGCGAAATAGAATATTCTATCTGCCGTATCGCACAGAAAGCGCGTGCAGTTGGTATTCACATGGTGATAGCCACTCAGCGACCTGACACAAAGATTATCACCGGCACAATCAAAGCGAACTTTCCTACCCGTATTTCTTTCCGTACCACCACAGGTACTGACAGTCGTGTGGTCTTAGACCAGATGGGAGCAGAGAAGCTTACTGGCAAGGGTGATATGCTCTACTTTTCTGGAGCAGAAACTACTCGTGTACAGTGCGCCTACACCGACATCTCGGAAACAAAAGGACTGTGTGAGCGTATGCGTACAAAGTACCCCTTTGTTGCTAAACTGGAGTTGCCTCAAACCTCCATACAAATCCCTGTGTCGCGTGGAGGTGTAAGTCAGGAAGAATGGCAATTCCTGCAAGAAGAGCGACTTCGCATCCTTAAAAGACATGAAGAAGAATGGAAGCCGAAAATCCTTGCTGCCGAAGCCGAAAGGAAGAAAAGGGAAGGTGGCTGTTAATTCAGTCACCTTCTTCATTTAATAACCAAAAAAAACATCAATTATGACAGAAGTATTATCATTTGAACAAGAGTTTACACGCCGTCAGCCTGGACGCGTACAAATCATACGTTTTATGCGAGAGGCGATTGGTGTGAATGAAGTAGAGTGGTCTGATCTTACGCGTATCAATTTGATAAGCGTAGCAGACTATATTAAAGACCGTGTGTCGGCAAACACAGCGGTTGTATATTTTGCTGTTCTAAAGGCGTTTCTCGGCACTTTTACGGATGAAGGTATAATCCCTTGCTCCGACCCGAAAAACGCGCTTAAAGCGAAAAAAGCACCACAACAAAACGTAGCCTTGACCGAAGATGAAATGAACCGTATCGTAGAGTACTACAAAAAAGAATACCGCAATGCCAGTACAGCAGAAAGGAATGTGCTGACACTGTTCCTTATTGAGTGTTTCTGCGGTGCGCGTTCATGTGACGTGGAAGTAATTACACCTGCGAACATTACAGGCGGAAGACTGATATATGTATCAAAAAAGACAAAGGTTCTGGCGCAGGTGCCAGCACACAAAATGCTACCGATGCTCTTAAAAAGGAAACCTCACTGTGAGTATTCAACAATGACAAAAAACCGCATAATCAAAAGCGTGGCAAAGAAATGTGGAATAACCACACCAATCACGATATATTATCGCGGAAAAATGCAGACAAGGCCGAAGTACGAATACTTAGGTACACACACTGCAAGAAGAACCTTTGCAAGCATACTGGCCGCAAAAGGTGTTCCTATAATGGAAATATCACAATATATGGGACATACAAATATTTCCATGACCGAGCATTACATCAAAGTAGATACCCAGAACGCTTCACCAGAAGCAATGAAGTTTTTTGGAAGATAACCAGAAGGTGCCACTTTGTTAACTCAGAGTGACACTACATTTTTATCGGTGGAATAATCACGCGCCACTGATTAGGATGCCTTCTATAACCATTAGTGTACCAGTTGTTGTATATTGTAGCCATCCTATTACATCCTTTTGGATTTATTCTTGCCATTTGCTGCCACCCTAACGCAGCGTAGAATAAATCACAATCCCTCTTAAATCCAAACAAACTCACAGCCTTATCCGTATCTTTTAGCCTCTTGTAATCGGGGAACCAGACCCTTAGAAACCTGCAAACCTCCTTAATCAAGGGACAACGAAGGGTCGATGGTTCGCAATCCCAGACCTTCCGACCGATGCCACCCGACGTACACAGAGCCATCATTAAAAACCTGAAACGCTCATCATTATCATTTATATCAAGCAAATAGCAAAATCTCTCGTGGCCAAGAGCCTTGTATTTCTCGCAAAGTGTATAAAATCGCGTGCCACCCTTTGTCAGGTTGTAAATCTTGTCGTATAATTGTGATATTTTCAGGTAGGTGCATTTGCTATAGCCTACAAGCGTATTATCCTGCTCTCTGCCGACCGAGAGGTACGTGAACATTCTGTCTTTTAACCACTGCGCAGGATGCTCGCCGATGATAGAACGCATATCCTGCACTTGCTCATATACATTATTGTCTGCGCTCATTAGTAAGGTGCTGAAAAGCGCAAGTTCTCTATCGTGCGGGTCCTGATAATAATCTCCTATCATCAAAGGCAGCAGAGGTATTTCTCCAACTATCTTGAATTGTTCGGCTATCTTATGTAGCCACGGAAGAAGATGTTTCTCTGCATAAAAAGTGAAATAACGGGAGATCGTCTTGACCTTCTGTATCGCCCTCTTTTGCTTTAAGATAGCCCCTTCTAAACTCTCCTTGTCAATCATATCGCTCAAACCAGTTCTATGTATGATAAATTATATCCTCTTACAGCCCTGCCTTTCTTTATTGCTGTATAAGCTGCTTTGTATGGTATCGAAAGCACCTTACAACACTGGTGAAGGCTGCTAAAGACCTCACCAGTCTCAGCAACCTTCACCCTTCTTAACGATTTCTTTTTGTTTTGTTTTTTGAGCGCAGGTTTTATCAATATCTCTTTTGAAACTTCATGGTAGTCCGACAAGCGGTACACTTCGACCTCGCACCCTTTATATATCGCCTTTATATACGGTATTTCCGCAATGTCGTTAGAGTAGTGTGTACCTACACACTTACCACCAATAAAGCAATATACAACATATCTGTTACTCTTACTCATCCCAAAAGAGTTATTGATTTACTACATTCTACAACACCTCCACAAAAGATGTCTTTTTTATACCCTCACACTCCATGTCTTGCAAACCTTGTTTCATGTATTCCTGAGTCGCTTTTTCTGCGCCCGAAACATCATTTGCGTAAACTCCTATCTTATACTTTGTCTTTTTCTCTGTTCCGTTTTCATTGATGAAAATATCGGCAAGCGTGGCAAGGTATATCGCCTCTCCATCTACACCTTTTGGCTCATTTGCAAACTCGCGTATCTGACTGCGCTTCACAGCCACGACATCGCACTCTCCGTTAAACAACTCCATTCCCTTCTGTTCGGCCTCGGCAAACAGTTCGCAGTCTTTTACAATGTAGTTGTCTGCCACTTCCTTGTCATTCCCCTTCGCATCCTGGATGGTATGCTTCACTTTAACTTCGTAATACATAACTTGTTGGTTTTTAGTTGATTAAAATTTATATTATTTTACACTCCAGTCTTGTGTCGGAAACTCTAGTTCCGCCTGCTCGCATTTCTTATTCTTGTCGGATGTATAATAAATCCAGTCTAACACAGTCTTACCTTTATATCCCTTCTCCCAAACGAACCACGCATAGCTCACCGCACTGCTTGTATGTTCTTCAAAATTACCGTTCTTACTACATATCAGCCTGCGCACGAACTGTAGGACAAATTTAGGTGGATTGATAGAATATATATCGTTATATCTACCCTGTCCTTCCGCAAATGTAGTCTTTACAAACATACACACATAGTCACCTTTCTTTAGTAATTTTAGTGCGTGTACGATATATTCCGCAGCATACTTGTATGGTGGGTTGGTAAGTATGCAATGCACCTCCGATGGCACTTCTGTCTGCTCAAAGAAGTTTACCCCGCCGACACCATAACCACGCTCTACAAGGTCGGATGATATGACATTATATCCACGTTCCTCCAGTCGTTTTGATAAGTGCCCTTCACCGCAACTCGGTTCCCATATAATACCAGGCAATTCCATATAGTCCAGAAGTGCATCTATCGCTTTGGGGTCGGTGGCATAGAAATCATGCTGCTCCCTCTCACCTTCTGTATGGTTACTCGCACCGATCATCTTAAACCATGAGTACCACTTGTCAGTCCAGTCTTTATCGTTTTGTTTCATGTATGCTGTATATCACCCTTAGTTTTTTATCACCCCACCACCATAAGGGTAATGGGGCAATACTTATGCTCACACTCCCTTAATCAACGCAGTCAAAGTAAGATGCAGGTTACGGTTCGTTTGCTTTAACGCTGCGACCTTTACTTGTGCCTCCGCGATGCTCAACTCCTTTTTGTCTATCTGACCGAGGAAATCACTTAAATACACATGGGCTGGTTTGCCCTGAATCCTGTTAAAATCTGAAAATTTGCTCATCTGTATATCAACTTATTTATAGGTAATTAACATCAGTACTGGCTTGGCGTGTAGTGGCAACCGGCTGTATATCACTCTTATTTGTAATACCATGTGCCCTGCTGCACCGGAAATACTTTGGCTGTATATCACCCTTATTTGTAGATGATTAACACCAAATTCCGTATAATCGCCTGCGTCATAAATATTTAGGTGATTTATGGAGTGATAAAATCCTCCATTTAAGGCACTACAGCGTACCCGTTTATATTGTTTTTATTCTTTGTCTACAACAAGTTTAACACCTGCCATCTTACACTTGTAGGCTATCTTCTCCTTAAACCCATAGTAACTCCAGTTGCGCAGGACAAACGGCTCGCCGTTCTGGTTGTCTTCTTTGGCTTTGTCTTCACGCCTTGTCTGGTCTAATAGCATCAGTTTGCCACATTTGTGCTTCACAGCTAAATTTACCAGCATACGACTATAGGTGTGGAGTTTTGTGTCTACATAATTATTCTCCTTGTTGTGCCAGCGTTCTATTGCCTTGCACTTCGCTTTTCTTCCTTTGCCACCCACCGAATAACGGTTGTTTATCTGGCACCTTCGCACTGCTTCCTGTATCTGACGACGACGGTAGTTAAATTCTTCTTTTGTGCCGATCTCAAAAACTTTTGGACCACTGTCATACTCTCGCGCCGTTTTTACATCGCAGGTACATACTACTGGGTTCATTACGCCTAAGTAAGCGTAAAGCGTTTTATCTTCGTTGAGTTTGTTTTCTTGTTTTGGTATATCCACGCAAAGTAGAAAGTATATCTTTTTCCCATCCACCTGAATACTGGAGGTACACATTTTATATTCACCACTTACCACTCGCTCAACTATCAGCCGATTGCCGCTCCTATCCCTGCCGAAGCGCATTTGAAAGGGTATATTCATCACCTCAAAGAAACAACCTGTGCGCTGCTCCCCATCACCGCCTGTATATTCGGCGAAGCGCAGATTTTTATAAAGCGAAGCCTTGAGAGGTATCGGCATATTGCTTTTGTATGAGCGTAATGACTTATTCCACATACCTTTTTTACGGTCATCTGCATACATTTTTTGTACGTTTTGCAGAACACTGGGTATCATACCCATATAAGCATTACCTTTAAAAGCCTCGCTTGCTGCTACATACGGAGCGTTCTGTTTAGTCGCTTTCTGGCCTTTACAGCCAAGGTATTCTATTTTCTCCTTATCTTCGGCACTAAGGTATGGCATTGTGTTATCTAAGGCAAACAAATGACTAACCGCCATGTTTGCCACTTTTACTGCCACATCTCTATTAGCATAAAGTCTGTCATAGTATGCCCTACGTTGGTCTTTATCATTCTCACAGATAAAAACCTCAATTTTGCGTGTTATTACCATCGTTATATTTGTTTTTTGTACTACATAAACCCTGCTGCATACACCCCCAACACTCGTATTATCTACAGGTGCTCAATGGCATACTGCTTGCGGAGCTCGGCTGCATACACCCCCAACACTCGTATTATCTACAGGAGGTATTTCATAAGTAGTTGATACTCTTATGTTAAGGCGGTGCAGCCCGCCCGAAAAGTTATATCGTTTCCTTCCATCCTTTATTCTCTCCCCCTTAAATCGTCACCCTGAAAGCAAATGTCCTTTGTCAGAACACGCAATCTGCTGACGGTGCGTATATCGTATCTCGCTTCAAGTGAAGGTATGTCTGGTATAACATTGCCCGCTGCATCCCTGGCTATAGTCTTGCGCAGGTTAGTTGTCAGAACAAGCAGTTTATTATGCCGTTCCGCTTCATCCACAAGCTCAGAAAAGTACTTATGTGTGGTACCATATACCTTTACATTGTCCTCCTGCCCTACATCATCAATAGACAAGAGTTTATATTGACTGATCTCACTGTATTTCTCATTCAATTCGCGAGAGGTAAAACATGGTATTATTTTCCGAAGGTAATACTCAAAGATTACAGGTATTATCTTCTGCGCAATCAAAGTCTTACCTCTTCCACAACTCCCATACAAAAGCAAACCTTTACCTTTGTTATCCGAGAGCCACTCTACAACCTCTTCATACTCTGGCTGCCATACGGCACGCTCACCGAGAAAATGATACAAACCGCGCATAAGAAGATTTCGGGCATCGGGTATCTTAAAATGTACCGTGCTTTCTCCTGTCGCCCTGCCATCAAATATTCTTTGATGTTCTGTCTGTGCCAGTTCCGTTAAATTCTTTATCTTTCTTACCATTTGTCGTTGTCGTACATATTTGGTTTGTGTTGTAGGTTCATCGCACTCTCGATATTAGAAGTAATACCTTTGCTTTGCTGACCTCTATCCATGTTATTATTCGCCCATCTTGCCAGTCTGAGATTTGTGTCCCATGTGCGCTGTTGTTCAAAACGCATCCTTGTGTGTGACTTGTTCGGCTCAGTCCAGTAGTCAAAAAACTCTCTCACCATCGCCTTGCCATACTTATTAACGTATGGAACAAGGGAATTATAGAAACGCTGCTTCCGACCTTTAATATCCGCATTACCTGTGCTAGGTGTGTCGCAGGGTGTGTCGGTAGGTGTGTCGCAGGGTGTGTCGGTAGGTGTGTCGCAGACCCCCTCTAACTTATTGTCACCTTGCAAGTTAGGTGTGTCGCAGGGTGTGTCGCAGGGTGTGTCGGTAGGTGTGTCGGTAGGTGTGTCGGTAGGTGTGTCGGTAGGTGTGTCGGTAGGTGTGTCGCTAATGGTTGTTTCGTTATTCTCCGACCTCCCTATATACAACCCTTGACCGTCTATCTTTTTTAAGAAACGCCTGACTTTAGATACAGTCCAGTTCAACTCCAGTGCAAGTGTACGAAGTGTTATTATCGCACTGCGCTGTTTATTATCAGCAAGCATTAAAAGATATAACAATGCACCACGCTCATCGTTGCTCTTACATACTCTGAGTAGCGTTCTTGGCACTTGTATATATCCTTTTAATGTTGCCATGCGTATCGCTTTTTAGAACGGCAGATCGCTCTCGTTCTCTATTGTATTTTTTGTCGTAGCTTGTGACTGTTCCTTTCCGAAAGACTTCGGCTTGAAGCGCGAACCGATATAATAGCTCAATCCTTCTTTGCGGTCGGCCTTCTTACAGTCGGCTTGCAGATAATGAGTGTTGCCGTGGTCGTCTGGCTCCTTGCGTTCGTGCAGGGTGACATAAATAAGTGCGTGCTGACCGTCCTTGAAGTCGGCCATGTTAAATAACTCCCTGTGCTGCTTCCATAAGCGGCACAGAATAGTAAAATCTATTGCTCCTGAATAAGTTGCCATTGTTTTGTTATTTGATTATTGCCTGAGTTTCGTTAAGAGTGCCCAACTGTATCTTGATATAGTTTACTGCGAGAGTGATACGCTCTTTGAGGAACTTCACATCATCCTCGTTACGATGTATGCGCAGCACCTTTAACTGCTTGCTCGGTGACACATACGGGCAGTATGAAATGAAGTCGCAGAAGTCGGTTTCAGTGACAATCATATTATTTACACACTGCCAGTAGTATTGCTCATCATTCTCCTTTATATCCTCTGCCGTGGTGTAAAGGAAGTGCTGGAGGTGCTTTTCAAGCGTGTACGGGCACTTTATCTCAATGCAGCCAGGCTCATCCACGATAATACCGTCGGGCGAACCTCCGCAGAGGTTAGGGTATCTGTCGTAAGGAATAAACCCTGCCTCGCATACCTCGTAGCCCATCGTCTCTGCATATCGCTCGCGTGCCACTGGCTCCATATCAACGCCCCACTGCGTAGCGCGAGTGCTGTAATTGCGCAGTTCGATGTATTCTTCAATTATATTCTGCGAGAGCACATCATCGGACCATAACGGCATACAGTTCTCCATCACCTTACGATTGAGGTAGGAGAAGGTGGTGTCGGAGAATGGCACCACCTTTGTAGTGACGCGGGACTTAGGGTTGGCGGCTTTGTGTTCCGCCAACTCCTCGTCAGTCATGGGCACCTTCCTGTCCTTTGTCAGGACGTATATCTCACTGGAGGTAATCTTGCCCAGCCGGGCAGCGTACCAGTCCTTGGTTCTCTGCTCCATCATTTTTTACCTTTCTTTTCGGGCTCTGCACCGAAGAGGTTGTCAGGTTGTTTGACTTCCTCGGCCACCGCCTCCTGCACATTGTTATTGTCGGCATAGTCGGGCTCAAAGGTGTCAATCTGCAAGTCCTCGTCGCTGATGCTCTCTGGCTTGACTACCGCCTGGTCGAACCTCACCGCCTGCTGGATAGCCACAGATTTAGGAGCATACTTAGAAAACAGGGCTTTCAGCACCGTTTTGCGTGCCATTGCGTCAAAGTCGGATTTCCACGGTGACAAAGTGCTTCCGCGATATGCCTGCGAGAACCGCTTTGCATGGGCCTCCACTTCATCCTTAGACCAGTAGATGGTCTTGGAGAAACCATTTACAAGGTCTATGCGGGCCATATAGCCGATAACCTTATCACTCTTCTTAGCATCCTCGTCAAACTCATACTCACCAGTGAACTTGTTCTTCTTGGTGAGCTGGCCTTCATACACCACCTCGTCTATAATGTTCTTAAACTGGCCGCTGCGCTCTGCAAGTTCAATTAAACCCTTATACCCCAACTGAAATTGCGCCTGACCTTTGTAGGGTACTATATAGGCCAGTCCGAGAGTAGGGATAACAGGAAGGTCGAGTGTTGCCGCCACCATTGCCGAGCCGAGGATAGTCATAGGGTTGGCCTGTCGCAGCATAGAGTTGCCGTTAGCCACACTGATAACACTTGACACGAACGATGCCGCTTTCTTTTCCGAGCCGAGCACGTCGTTCAGTTTCTTCATCACTGCTCCGCTGTTCATAAGCTGCTGGAGCGTCTGCGGCTGTCTGGCCGCTGTCATTTCATTTGCCATATTCGTTATTCTTGATAAGTTTGTTTCTTATCAGCCACAACCGACGGGCGACATTATACTCCTTTGTAGATGGGTTGTGTGCCTTGATAATATCTATGGCTTTCCCTGTAAGCGAACACAGAGTATGCCAGTCGGTCTTGCTGATATTGATTTTCATAATTATCCGATTATTGCCCCCAGGCAGAAGCATATATATCCTGCTGCGATGATAACTACTGCCACGAGAAAGTCCTTAATTGTATTCATAATATATCTGATTGGTTTATTGTGCTTTTCTTATTACTTTAAGAGAAGTTACCTTATTTTGCTTTCTCTCAATATATTGCACGAGCGACCTGTCTTTGAATACAAGCCTTTTACCCACCTTTGAGTGAGGTATCTCATCAATTTTTGCGTAGATCGTCTGAACTGGCACACGAAGGAATTGTGCAGCCTCCTCCACATTAAGATATTTGGGAGGGAACATTAAGTCCAATAGTTCTTCATCGGACTTTAATCTCTCAGCAAGATACTGAGCCTGTCTTTTAGCCAGTTTATCGATCTCGTAGTCAGTCATTGCTCAGGATTTTCTGCTGTTCTAATCGTTTACCTGATTTTTCTAATATCGTCCTCTGGCTTCACAACTTTAATGGTGATTGTGAAGGTGTCGCGGTTTACACAACACGCGTATGTCATACCATCCTCTCGTGGGTACATATTTTTTGTGTATGTCACAAGACTTTTCGCTGACATACACGCTTTGTAATCAGGGAGCGTAACTTCCATTGTTCCGCCCACCCCCATCGAACGAATGTCATTTGTCGTTATTTTATCCGCCTTCATTGTTAATTTTGTTTAATTATACTGCAAAAACAAGCCTATATATCGCTTATTTATTTATATTTGCAGTCCTACAACTTTATTTAACTCAGTTATATTTATTTATTTTACTAAAAACACTTGCAAATATAAACATATCTATTTAATACCGCACAAATCTGTGTGTATATTTAACAATGCTTAACATATAGGTTTGATATTAAACACAGCTCTACTATGCAAAAATCTACCAATACAAGAATTGATACACTGCTGGATATTCTAAATATCAGTCAGTTAGAGTTCGCAAGGCAGTTAGGTGTCACAAGCGGAGCGATAGGTAACTGGAAGAGACGTGACTTAGGGATAAATGTAATCAACAAAATAGTTGCAGCATATCCACAGGTTAACATAAACTGGTTAACAAAAGGTGAAGGTGATGTATTAAAGCCGATACAAGAGCTTACAAAACCAAAATCACATAAGAACGACCGAAAAGAAACAAAACCTCGTCTACCTATACTTGCCGCTGCGGGCAGCCTGTCTGAATATATCTCAGGCGTAAAGTTGCAAGACTGTGAACAAGTGCCTATAGTATCACGCTTCCCATCTTACGACTTTACTATGTATATAAAAGGTGACAGTATGGAGCCGAAGTTTGAAGGCGGTGATGAGATAGCCTGTAAGAGGGTGTACGATGTGATCGAGTGGGGAAAGACATACGTCCTCGACACAAACGATGGTGCTGTGATAAAACGGATATATGATGATGGCGACAATATCCGCTGCGTGTCCTATAATAAAGAATATCCCGATTTTACAGTCAGAAAAGATTGTATAAACGGTATCTTTCGTGTCGTTGGACTAATAAGAATATAAGGATGATTTTTTCTACCTACATTCTACCTTAAACTAAAAAATATGAGTTAACTATCAGATAATCAATAATGTAGCTTAATCCCAACGGAATCACATGATTGGGTACTACAATAAGTACCCTTTTTTGTTGAAAATCAACAACTTAGATAGGTTTGAAAACTGTTTCGGAATTAAGACTGGTAGAATAAAAATGGCTGATTTTAGTGGTTATTTTCGGTTATTTTCGGTTATTTTTGAAAAAATATTCTACCGCGCTTCTACCGATGTATTCTACCATTTTCAAGTAAAATAAGTACCAAAATTCTACCAAAAACAAAAATCTTCATAAAAATCCATAAATCCAAGAGTTAAAACCTAAAACCCCAAAAATATGAAATACCCTACAACAAGGTTTGTCTTCGACCGAAAGAAGACTGCAACAAAGAATAAAGATGCCCTTATTCAAGTAGAAATCCTGTTCGGAAACAAAAAGAAATATATTTCCACTGGCGTAAGGGTGTACAAGGAGCAGTGGAGCGACAAAAACCACATTATCAAGAGAAATGATATGCTCTCTCTGAATGACAGAATTGAAAGCGTAAAGAAAAACATTGATGGCTACATAAATGGTCTAATAGAAAATTCTACCGCTTTCGAGTGGGTAGAATTTCAGCGGTTTATTGCCCTCCAGAACAATAAAAGAGAAGAAGAAACATTTCTGGAGTATATGGAGCGCAGAATTGAAGAAAGAAAAGATATATCCATTGGAACAAAACGCAACCACGTTAAAGTACTTAACATTCTAAAACTCTATAACGGCATCGTAACCTTCAAAGAACTAACAAAGCAGAATATCCTCTCGTTTTACGAATGGTTACAAAAAAGAAAAGTAACAAAGATAGCATCCGATGGTACGCAGATAAAACAACCGATGGCACAGCAAACTATATCAAGTTATATTAAGTGCCTGAATGTCTATATTCACGATGCTCTCTCTCATGAGATAATCAGCAACAACCCAACCGTCAATCTGAAAATAAAGCGCGGAGAAAGCGAACCAGACAGATGGCTATCAGAAGAAGATGTCGCCAAAATAATCAACAAACCAATGCCCACAGGCAGCCTCCAAAGGGTGAAGGACAGATTTTTAATACAAGTCTACACTGGCTTGTCATTCGTTGACCTAATGGATCTTAACATAAGTAAGATAGAAACAACCAGCACTGGCTCAGTTATCGTTGGGAATAGGATAAAAACAAAAGAGCCTTACGTTATCGCAGTCCTGCCTGAGATAGAAGAAATACTAAAGAAATACGATTATAAGCTGCCGCCAATCAGTAATGAACAGTATAATATCCGTCTAAAAGTGATGGCTGAGATATGCGGTATCAAGAAAAGACTCGCATCTCATTGGGCGCGTCGTACCTTTGCTTGTCTAATGATTAACAGAGGTGTAAGGGCAGAAACCCTTGCTCAAATAATGGGACACTCGGACACCAGGACAACACTGGAGTTCTATGCGAAGATGAAAAAAGAAACCGTTGTATCTGAAATGACTACTGCGATGAAGAAGAAAGTCCGCAAGAAGAAAGTGCGCAAATAATCAACGTATTGCTTTTTGTACAATCTCCATTGTCCTGTCAATCTCAAACGTACATACACCAACGGTCTTATACTTACGCAAAAACCACATCTCACGGTCTGTTTTGGAATGACATGGCATACCTATGGTTTCTTTGTTGTTTAACAATAGGACTACCAGTTTCTCCGATGGAATAAACACATCGGCAAACTTCCACTTACCTTCAATCTCAATAGGATATTTTACATAGAACTTGATATTGGAGTCTTTCAGGTGCTGACACATCACACGAAAAGGCTTTATAATATGACTGAGTATGGTTTCGCGGTATTCGTAAATCCACCCGGGAAACGTCTTTTGAAGCGAGAAAAGGTCGATTTCATCGGCGAACTCAACAAAAAAGGCTTCTCTTTCAGTTATTCTTCTCCTAAAGTGATACAGTTTTCTTTTATCCTGCTCTTTCTCTCTCACGCGCACACGCTCGCAGAAGATATTATCTTTCTTGTTGTTATAATAATTAAGCTCTTTCATTGACTTTTATTATTACGTTCTTTTTTAGGTTCAATCAATTACCATGATGTGAGAGATTGATATTTCTCCCCGTGTAAGAGTAGACGTTTGAAAAACGCAAATACGCAAACTTGTATCGCAGAGAGAAAACAACATTAGAGTAAAGTTCTTCAAAAACCTTCTTCGTAAGAGAACAGAAATCATCTGCTTCAATGTTCAGGGTGAGCTCTCGTGTTTTTTTTGAAAGAAGTCCCTTTTTTATTGCTGACTTAACCGTTTTTACAGCCTTACCATGTTTACGCGCAATTAACTGCTGAATACGAATATTTGAAAGACCTGTAAACTTGTCACAGAAATCTTTTTGTAGCATACGACTTTCCCTCCGTTTTGCTGAACGCAATTCTGCAACACAGCTGGGAGAGGTCGCTCTTTTGTGCGTATCTTTGCAATCATTCTGCATCTTCACTTGGTTCACAACAATCATAGTCTCAATTATTGCGCGAACATCGGTAAGTGTAAGACGGTTTTTCTTATTGTTTTTCTTTGCTTCTATAAACCATTCCCGTTTTAAGATGGCGGAAAAGAACTTATTTTCGTGAAGCTTGCAGGCGATAAGACTATCCCCATCATAGCGCAGGAAACCGTATTGTAAACCATCTTTAAGGACTTTGCGCAGTTTGTCCGATCCTATCGCAAACAACTCTTTAAGTCTTCTCTGTGTCGGGTTGGTTATCAAGGAATTTATGCGCTCCTGTTTGATGAGTATGGCGAAAGCGAGGGCATCAATCATGTCCTTATTTCCTGCCACCATCCGCAAGACTTCTGTTCCTACTCTCAGTTTGCGCATAATAAAAAAATAACCCCGCGACCAGAGACTGATGATCGTGGGGTATTTGTTGTTTATATAGATAGAGGTGTTAACCTCCGAACAACCGTAAATCTTTTGCAATTCAGTCTCATATCGCAGTGCAAAAATAGCATCAATTATTTTTACACGCAAGTAATTAACCCAAATTAACTAAAAATAGAATTACTGCAAATAACCACAAATAACCACAATAATAACTGTTAACTAAAATCGCTTGTATGATAGGGGTTTATGGTTTTGATAAATATTACAATAAATGTTAAAATTGTAAATAACCACAAATAACTACAAATAACCGTAAAAATAAACGTTAATACGAAATTATGTTACACTAACAATAAAATAATCATTGTAAATTTGCAGAAGAAAGGTCTGTTGGTGGAACTCCAGATATAATAGAAATATAACGAGAGCATTAGGTAAGGGTGACGAGTTCCACAAGAGCATCCGAGCCTTTTGCTCTTAGTTTTTTTAATATGAGAATAAGACAAACAGAGTATTATACCATCCAACTTGAACAGGATGAAAAGAAATACCGCATAGAGATTGTAGATGCGTCCTTCTGGGATCTTGTCGACTTACTAAAACAAACAGTTTCGGCATGTGGGCATAGTGAAGACAAAACAAATATCTTAATCGAATATGTTTCAGGTGAGTGTACGCCTGTAACTAATGGTGACTGCAAGGTGGATATTGATGAGTTGCATCACAGGTTGTTATTATCTTTAAGACAAGTGTAAACATGAAAAAGATAATCAACCATATCGTCACCAACCTACTGGCAGACCTGTCCCCGATAAGGGATATGTACCTTGAAGACGGAGAGACCTGTCACTTCTGCGCAGGCATAAGAAGCGATTATTTTACAGAGGTCTATATCGGGATTGACAAGATGGTATTTGTTAAAACCTACGGCCCTGCGGATCGCGAGCACTACCTGTTGGATAAAGAAGTAGAGCGTGTACTTAAAGAGCGCATCGACTTCAAAAAAATCCAACGTGAGGCAGAGGCAGTAAAGATGCGTGCTAAAATACTTGAAAGGAATGATCCTGTATTGTTCAACTATATCAAAGAAATATTATGAGAGAAAGCGGATATTATGCTCCAGGCACGGAGTTCGACCCACACGCGCCCTGGAACGAGAAGGAGATAGAGCCGGTGACTGAGCGTATAGAGTATTCTATCGCCCTGCGTAAGGTGGCAGATGTTGAGACCACCAACTACGAGCCCGGCATCGTGGAGCAGGACGAGGACGGCTACATGGTGCGCGACGATGATGATTTCTCCGCCACCGACTGGGCCGAAGAATTTCGTGGGCAATACAAGACACCCATGCAGCTGATAGAGATACTGCAAGACACAGCCAAACTTCTCAAAGAGGGAATTGTGCCTAATAAGAGCAAGTCCTACTGGCAGAACGTACTTGAGCAGTGCAAGGGCTGGGAGGCCGACACTGATAACGAATACGCGGAGGAGGCACGATGAAACACCTCATCATTATCATCCTCTTCACCCTGCCCCTCACCATGACCGCCCAGACAAAAGACGAGGTGCTGGCGGAACTAAAAAGACAGGGGGTGCCGCACGCTGGGATAGTGCTTGCTCAGGTACGGCTGGAGACTGGTAACTTCAAGTCTGCCTTATGCCGCAAGCATCACAACCTCTTCGGCATAAAGCGCGGCAGAAGTTATGCTCACTACACCACATGGCAGCAGTCGGTGGCGGACTACAAGAGGCGAATATCCTCCCGCTACAAGGGCGGTGACTACTACGCTTTTCTCAGAAAGATAGGATATGCCGAGGCAAAGGACTATATTCAGAAACTAAAGCGGTTTTAGATGGGAACGCGCCACATCTGCTATAGTTGTCACCTTGTAAGGTGCTGCGGGGGATGCTGCCATACTTGCAAGCATCCATGCGGTATGATGCACGACTGCGCGATACACGACAACAGTATGAGCGAACTGGAAGGCTGGGAGTGGTTTTACAACGTGACGCGTGTCATCAGCGCGGAAAAGGTTTTAGAGTTAGACAAGACTGCCATCCCGCTGAGATTGCAACGGTGGGCAAAGCAACTGAAAAGCGTACAACTAAAATTATTTTAATAAAAATAAAGTCAACGACCTATGAGAATAAGACTCTACCGAAAAGCGTGGTGCGAGGGCGGTTTTTTCTATGCCCGAAAAGAAACGTGCTCATGTAGTGGTGGCGGTTGTAAAAAGCCGCACACGGAAGGCTTTTCTATAAGCGTAGGACGGACAGTGTTACGCCTGTCTTTTAATAAACCTAAATGGTGCAAAGCACCATTCTAAAAATTATAAACTTAAAACCTATGACAGACTATAAAATCACAGTACGACGCTGCCATGAATTAGGCGGGATAATGGTTAAGGTAGGAAAAGAGGATATGTACAACAGTATTTGTTTTGAAAGCGTTGCCGACCTTGACCACTTTATCTATCAGTTAAAGCAGGCTTCATTTGAGTATCAGGTGGGGCTGGCACACACTAAAGAAATCGAACCTCTGGAGGGGGTTGAGTTATGAACGGAAACGACACCGAATGGTGGGATTGGGGGTAATATGAACCACGATATGAAAGCATACAATGAACTTGTAGGTAAGATAAAGCAGGCTTACTTGAACGCACAAACTAACAGCACAAAGGCTGTGCTGGAAGATATTCTGCCCGAACTCAAAGAGAGTGCGGATGATAAGATAAGAAAAGGTATAAAAAGTGTTTTAAAACACTATAAAGAAAGTGGAGAAGTTGTTTGTCCTTACCCATTTGTTTCAATAGATGATGCGCTTGCTTGGCTTGAAAAGCAAGGTGAATCTGATGAAACAAAGGCAAAGATGTTTCTTATGAATAAAGGTTATCCGATTGACGCAAATGGTACATTTCCAACATACGATGAGATATATTTCTAATGGAAGAATAAAGTTATGAAACAATACATAGACAAAAATGCTTTAGTGGCAGAGATTAGAAAACGCTTACTGCCAGTAATTAGAGATAAGCATTATGATGAATGGGAAGAAGGACAAGATAGCGAATGTATAGCAATACTTAACATCATTGACACCCTTGAGGTGAAAGAGGTGGATTTGAACAAGGAAATATCTCAGTTTATAGACACTAATTTTGAAAAAGCAACAATAGGTCACAAACTAAGTTTAAAACGTACTGCAAAACATTTCTATGAACTTGGGTTAAAAACGCAGAAAGGAGAATAAGACATGAAATGGAAAAACAATGGAGGAATAAACTATGAGTTGGATAAGTGAAAGTAATAGATGGAAGCATTTTCTATATGCTATACCATGTGGATTAGTGTTTACAATACTGTTTGTCTTAGGACTTGCAGCAGGCATGGAATTTAAGGACGTATGTTATGGGAATCACTGGGACAATCTTGATTTCCTCGCCACCGTTTTAGGTGGGCTTGTGGGGCAGGCTATTCAGATTGGAATTTTATTGATAATACTATGAGCATAATTGACGACAAGTCGAAGGGGTGCCGCAAATGGATAAAAGACCCTGTGCATCTTAACGAAATAGAGGATGCTTATCACGCTGGCATGACCGACATACTCGAAGAACTTGCCGACCGCATCGAAAAGGCGGAAATCGTGAATACAAAGCAGGTGCTGGAGTGGATCGAAGAACAAACAAAGGAATAAGGTTATGATACAATTAAATTTAGACTGGCACGAAGCTTTGTGGTACCTGCAAGGTGCCATGAGCGGCAGTCACCTCAGATGGAGCGTTTACAAGGATATGGTCAACAAGGTCTGGCCGCAATGCTCAGAGGGTGAGCGGAAGAACATCTTCACCATCATGCGGCGCGAACTCGGCTACTGGTGGAGACCAGACGGATGGAGAGCAGAACAGGACACCGACAAAGAAGGTGCGTGGAAAAGCGAAAGCGACATATTCGACAAGACACCGTGGATGTACTTCCGTCAGGTGCTGGCGAGATATAACCCCGACTGCCAGTTTGCCGTTACTCTGCCAGTGAAGACCAGTGCGGAGTTAGACAACATGCTAAAACTCACGCCTCCTGCCACCATCATCAGCGTACCAAGAACACCACGCACGGCAAAGGCATACGACGAGTGGAAGAGCGACACGGCCACAATCACCGTCCGCGCATACAAGTGGCAGGGTGAGTATTACATAGACTGGACTCGCCGATGTGCAGAGGATAGGATTGTAAAAGTGGAAAAGTTATTTAATAGTATTTAATAGTTTGTAGTTTGGTAAATTGAAAAGACAGCCGTACAGCGGTGCGGCACAGTTGACATTTTTGCAAGTGAACTGAAAGTTTGTAAAATGTTACTTTTTATCTTGTTTTTAAGCCCGTGAGGGTGACTGACATAAGTTTATATTTTGTGCATATACGTTATTTAATTCAAAATTAGATTTTTTCTGACCTGCCTGTGAAGGTCGGTCAGGCTTTAAAAAGGCTATTTTTTGGTTTTATGTTTTTATGATTTTTCCGCCCGCGAGGGTTTTTCTTACACCTACCATTAGGTATTAAACAAAGTTGAATTAAGGTCACAGCGGTGGCTGACATATATCGTAATTTATTGTAATCATTTTGATAATTTCTCACTGCCTCCTGTGAAGGCCGCAGTGTTTTATCGGTCAGAAAAGCGGCAATACAACGGAGCAAGGCCGCAAGGGAAGAAATACGTATCAGGGCGCATAGCTACAAGTCTCGTTTACTCTGGTATGCCTCGCATTACCCTCCTAAGATGAGCAGCGTGTTCGACTCACGCCTGACCGACTTAAAACATAATACAAATGATTGACATTGACAAGATTTACAACGAGGACTGCCTCGAAGGGATGAAGCGCATCGCTGACGGAGCGGTGGACTGCATCATCACCGATTTGCCGTATGGCGTGCTCAACGAGCAGAGCGAGGGCGGTTCGTGGGACAGCATCATCCCGCTGGAGCCGATGTGGGAGCAGTTCAAGCGAGTGACCAAGCCCAATGCGGCCATCGTGCTGTTCTGCCAAGGCATGTTCACGGCAAAGCTGATGATGTCGCAGCCGAAGATGTGGCGATATAATCTGATATGGGATAAAGACCGAAAGAGCGGATTCCTTAATGCAAACAGGATGCCGTTACGTCGCCACGAGGACATCGCCGTGTTCTATCAAGAACTTCCGACGTACAATCCGCAAATGGAGAAAGTTGCACCACATCGCCGTAATCATACGAGGGGCGATATGAAAGGGCAGTTGAAGAATCGTTGCTATGGTGGTTTTGTTGCAACACCGACAATTATCAGTGACGAGAAATATCCGACCAGCATCATCTACATTCAGCGAGAGCACGATGTAAAGCAGTTCTTTCACCCCACCCAGAAGCCCGTTGACCTCTTGCGCTACCTTATCCTGACCTACTCGAACGAGGGCGACACCATCCTCGACGCAACGATTGGCAGCGGCACGACGGCTGTGGCGGCACTGATGGAGAAGCGCCACTTCATAGGCTTCGAGACCAACAAGGAGTATTTCGACATCGCGCAGGGCCGCATCGACCAAGTGCTGCGCAATCCGACGCTCTTCTAATCCGCTCAATCTCCGTCATCCGTGGTCGAAAAGAATAATCCGTGGTCAGCCATCACCCCTCAGACATCAGCCGTCTGAAAAAGTCTGTCCCATTCCTGTCAGCGCGATGTATTAACTTCGTAGCAGCACGAAACAATGTCCGCAAGGACTCAGGCAAAAGCAGTACCTTAGCAGACGAAAACGGAAAAGCCCCCGAAACGGAGAAGTATACT
>Ga0326512_10000069_pt1 | contig 85987 bp, 110 predicted proteins | sample 1_2617_0518_D_FD_203652 | JGI IMG/M metagenome (GOLD analysis project Ga0326512, IMG submission 203652) | Bovine rumen microbial communities from UC Davis, California, United States - 1_2617_0518 | ecosystem: Host-associated > Mammals > Digestive system > Stomach > Rumen | place: USA...
ATCCAGATTTGAGTTCAGAAAGTACAGTTTGAGCTCTGTTTGTATTTTCTTGAGCGATTTTAAGATTCTCATTAGCTTTTTCCAAAGCTATATCATATCTATGAACTCAATCAAAAACAGCTTTAATAACTGCAATTAATATTCCAATAGCTGCTACTGCCACTCCGATAGGAAGTGCTAAAGCTCCAATAGCTTCACCAAAACCTAAAGTTCCTGCGGTTGCTGCTTCAGCAGCTCCAGTTAAACTAGAAAATATTGGAATAGTTTCAGCTAATTTAATAATTATACCACTATTACCTAAAATAGAAACTAATCCATTTAATCCTTCTGTAGCCTTACTTAATTTACTAAAACCATCAATTAAAGAAGGAACTGTAATAACTAAATTTCCTATAATTTTATCAAATTTTTCAGTATTACTAATAGAATCATCAGAAATAATTTCTCCAATGGATTTTAAACTTTGAAGAGCGAAGAATAAACTTGTTACTCCTTCTGTCAATTCCATTATAGAACGAACTTGTTCTTTAACTTTCTGGCTATCTATAAAATCTTTTTGTTCTTGCTCTTTATAAGCAACATTAGTTCGTTGTACTTCATATTCTTGTCTAGCTTTAGCAACTTCTGGGGTTTCAGCAGGTTGATATTCTCCAGAATTATAATTTCTAATTAAACCCTGTCTTTCATCTATTTCATCTTGTTGTTCCTGAGCTATTTTTCTTAATTCTTCAACTTTTGTGTTTGTAAAAACTTCATAATCATACTCTGTACCTAAAATATCTTTAGCATTTTTAAGTTCTTGAGCAACTTTAACAATTGCATCTTTTCATTTTTTAGAAATAGTAGTATCTTCTTCTAAAACACTTTCTATTTCTTCTAAAGATAAAATTGAACTTTCTAAATCATTAATATAAGAAGTATCTACAATTCCTTCAGATGCTTCATCTGCTATAGCTTTAATTTGATGATTTTCATCTACATATAATTTAATACCTTGCTCAACTAATTCATGTTCTTTTTCTTCTTGTTTAATTCTTTCTTTTAAAGCTTCATTGTAATTATAAGCAGCAGCAACTGAAGCTTTTTCTGTTTCGACAGTTTCTTCAAGAATTCTATTATACTCTTGTTGATCTGCTGCATTCATTTCTGTAACTCTTTTACCGCCATATTGTTCTTGAGTAAATTTATAAGCAGCAGTTGTATCTGCTCGTGTTCCTCCAAGAGAAGAAAGTAATCAAGTATTATAGGCATCTGAATCTTCACCGGCTTTGTTTTGCTTTTTATTAAAAACAAAATCACCAATAGCAGTACCAATTTCACGATTTCCTAATTTTAAGAACATAGAAGTAAATGCGGTCAAGATTGGCAAACCTCCACCAACACTATCAACGACATTCTGTAAAATATTAACAAAAGTTGTTAAAGTATCAATAGCAGGTTTATAATTATCAGCATTAAATAAAGAATTAATTAGACCTTCTCCAGCAGCAGATAATGATTGCATTTTAGCTACTGCGGAATTCATATAAATTTCTTGTTGTTTATCTAAAGTTCCAATTGCACCTTCAGCAGTTTCTAATGTATCTCTATACATGTCTGCATTCGACATTAAGGTTTGGAACATGTTAACTTGTTGTTTACCAGCTACCTGAATTGCTAATGCTTGTTGCTGAGCCCTGTCGAGTTCATCTCATTTATCCATTAAATCTTCGAGAATTTCACCCATTTCCCGCATTTGACCATTAGCATCTAAAACATTGATTCCAACTGATTGTAATGCTCCAGAAACCTTACCTAAATTAACTCCATCTTCAAGAGTTTCTCCAAGTTTTAAATCTCCAATACGAGCATAAATACTACGTAAAGCATTACCAACTGTCTCAGGAGCTTGACGAGTAACAGAAACCATTGTTGATAATTGTGCAGTCAACTGATTTTGTGATACACCTAAATCGTGAGCTAATGATGCAACTCGAGTCTCAGCAGTAGCTAATTCATTAAGATCTGATGCACTTTCAGCAGCAACTAATGCCATAGCGTCAAGAGCATCTTTAGCTTCATCAATAGAAAGTTTATAACCATTCATTAATGAAGTAATTTGTGAAGATGCTGTTTCAGAACTTTGTTGAGTAACATTTGCTACTTCATTTGTAAGTTCCGCTAATTTCTTTTGATCTTCAATATTAAAACCATTTTGAGCAAAGATTTGAGCAGCATCTACGATATCAATAGTAGAACGACCTAAATCTTGTCCAGCTTTACTAGCTCATTCTGCAAATGATTTCATTTGTTCATTGCTTTGACCAGAAACAATTTGAATATTATTTAAAGAAGTATCTAAATCTTGAACATATTCTACAGAACGACGTAGATTATTAGACATAGTTTCAAAAATACTAGCAGTAATACCCCAACGAACAGTATTACCAAAAGTATTTACAACTTTATCAACAGCACTACTAATAGTATTAAGATTGGTATGAATTCTTCCTAATCCACCAACCATATTATTAATAGCAATTTGACCAGAAGCACCAGCTTTATTTAAATCATTAATTAATGTATCTAATCCAATATTTCCAATTTCTTTTTGTAATTGTTGTCCATTAATAATACCAAGTTTAGGATTAAAAGCTTTAGTTAAAGCATCTTGGAGTTTCTGAACGTTGGCAAGAGACTGGTCTAAACCAAGGTGATCTACCCCAGGGTTTAAATGCATTCGATTCAAAGTTGTCGTAACTTGAGTCAAAGATTTCTGTAATTGTTCAATACCCTTTAAATCAGCAGAAGTTTTTAACTGATATTCAATTGTATTTGAATACTTACTCAATGTCCTCACCTTCTTCTATATAAAGGTGCTCATTGACTAAGGTAATTCCTTTTATATAAAACAAAATGAGAACCTCCTTTGTCTCCTATAGTTTAGCTATAAAAAAATAGCCTTATCTTTATTATCTAAAAATAAGGCTATTAATTTTATTTAATTTTGACCAAACTAATTATTGGGATTTGTCCAACGTTCAGTAATATTTTCTAATTGTTTAATATTTTCTGAACTAGCTACTTCTTGTAAACGCTCAGTAGCCATATTTACAATATCTCCACTTACAGTTTGTAACATATCAAAGATTCCACGAGCAGATAATTGATAATCTTTTAAATCATTATATCACTCTATTCCACAATCAATAATATATTCAAATTCTTCTGCATGCTCATCATAAAGCTTATCATAATATCCATTTTCAATAACTTTATCAAAAGCTTCATTAATATTAATTGTAACCAAAGCAGCTAATTCTTCTTTTGTCTCTTGGTAAAACATAATAGTAGAAAATACTACTAATGCTCTTTCAAATATAAAACCTTTAAGGTATCCATCTTTATCTGCTTCTTGAAGAGAAAAAGTAATAATGTCTGTAATATCTTGAGAACTTAAAACTTTCTTTTTTTCTACTTCTATATTAATCATTTTTCCTCCTAAGTAAAATTATTTACAATTATATTATACCCAATTTTTTATTATTGTAAACAAAATTTTACAAAAAATTTACAAAACTTTTTGCATTAACTGAGATATTTCCCGCATTGTAATTTCTACTCTAATCTTAGTATTATACATTAAATCTAAACTTTTTCTTCAAAGTAAATCTGAACGATCTTGAGCATTATCTAAAATTCCGTCTCCTTCAATATCTACTTGTCATAATTGTTGATTTAAACTAGAATAAGTTGAACGAACTAATCCTAAATTTTTACTACTACTATTTGCAACTTCTGATAAACCAACAGACGAGGAAGAATTCAAAAAATGCTCTATAAAATCAGAGATGGTTCAAAAATTACCATTAATAACCATATAAAAACTTTGATCATCAGTATCTTCAAAACCAGCTAAAGCATTTAATAAACTTCTATATCCAATACTTTTAATTAAAAACTGTCATTTATCATCTGCTTCATTATAATCATTGTTTCTACTTATCCCAGAAGCTATTTGTAATATAGCTCACATATCTTCACCAGTATAACCAGCTTCTCTTCCCAAGAGCGTAGACATAGGAGTTCCATCTTGGATTTTAATAGTATAAGATTTTAAATTATCAGTTAATTGTTTTTCATAATTCTTAGCATTTGCACCCAATGCTATTCTTAAAACTCCACCTTCATCAGTAATATCAATAGAAAAGTCTTTCTTAGCTTTCTTTTTATAATAAGCTTGTTTCTGTTTTACTTCTTTTAATATTTCTTTTAACTCATTGTCAGGATTAAAATTAACTCCATAGTAGTTATTTCCAGTATGACTATAAGAAACTTGTTGTCTTATAAAATGTTCAATTTGTTCATTACCTTCTAATGCTTTTAAATGTGTGCGGACAATGCCAACACCCTCACTAACTTCTCTCAAAGTTTTATCAGCTTCTCGTAATCAAGCAATACATTTTTTACGAACTTCATCTAATAAGAAAATATCTTTTTCAAAATGACCGCTATTTGTAGAACCTGTTTTACCATGTCGAACAATCATGCCGCTTTTTATCTCTTCCTGACAAAGCGGTATCAACTGCGCCGCAAGTACTACCTTTCCCATTGCAGTATTATATTGTTCATTAGCATTATCAGGAATCTTAAAAGCATCGTTACTATATTTACCCATTAATGCTGCAATAACCTTACCTGCGGAAGAATATCCAGCTAAACTATCTTGTCCTAATATAGAACCTTCTGTTACTTTTAACATGGTATTTTCTACATATGCATCTAACATATATTGAGTTTCATCAGATAATGATTGTAAATAATTATTAATAGTATCTACAAAATCATCAATAGTGTCAAATGTTAATAAAGCTTTTTTTAATCTGGTAATAATTTCTCTCGGATCCTTGTCCGCACTTATTTCTGTTTCATCATTATTTTCAAAATCTTTATTAGAAATTGTAGAAATTCCTTGTAAAATTTCTCCACTAAGAAATTGAGAAACGGCTTCTTCATCTATATTATTTTGTTTAGCTATTCTTTTAATTTTTTCTTGTCTTTTGGCCAAATTTAACAAATGTCTTTCTAAAATTTCTGTTTTTGTTTCATATCAAATTTGATTTGCTCAAGCTTCTTCGGGAATATGTTCTTGTCAAAAATGTAAATATTTAAAACTATAATTTTCCATTTTATACTCCTGAAAAATCTAAAAAAAAAGAGAGGTGCTTATAAAAACACCTCTTTAAATATTAATTAAATTATGATTTTGTAACTGTACCAGTATAAGTTAACTTTCCAAAAACAAATGTTGCTAAAATAAACCCACTAATTGTTAATGTCAAAAGAGTAGCATCATTGGTTAAAGTCTATTCAGTTTCAATATTTTCATCACCAATAATCTGGAAAACGACGACACGCTTTTTAGTTTTATCAAACTTTGTATAGTCAGGGAACGCATCCATAACGAATGAGAATGTAGATGGATCGCCAGTATTAGCCATATTGAAAGTAAATGAAGACTGAATCTTAACATTAGGGAAGATAATCTCAACTGGCATATCTTCACCAGAATATTCTTCACGGAATAATCCAGAAGCTTCTACATAGTAGCTTCCAGCAAAGTTGTCAGCATCAATAGTAATCTGTTTAACTCCAGCAGTCTTAACTACATATGTATCAACACGAAGAGTATGTCCAACATATTCAGTTGCACCTGGGAAAGTAATTTCTATTCCATCAGTTCCAACAGTATGTTCGCCATCTGTTAATGCAGTTGCCGTTACTGGAACTACGCCAGCTCCCGCATTATCTAGAACCATACCAAAGATAGGTGCAGTATCAGCTTTTACATAAAGAACAGCATCTTCTCCACCAGCTGTATCAGCATCAATTTTAACTTTCCCACCTGTTAAGATAGGAAGATCGAAGGTTGTATGAACATACATTTTCTGATTACCGGTACCAGCATCAATAAGTCCAGCACCAGTTAAAACAGCAATACCCATAGGAGAAAGAAGAGCATCTTCTACATTAAATGTAACAGTACGTTCGCCTTCCCAAGCAATAAGACGAGGATTACCACGACCACCACGAGCATAAACTAACTCAGATGTTCCCTCGACGCTTGAAGTCTTAGCTGTATCAATATAAAGTACAGGTTGACCTTTTGCGAAAGTAGTGTTACCAATTTGAGTCTGGGTACGAGCTTTGAATACAACGTCACAAATTTCACGAATACCAAAACGCATCTTAAGTATCACCTATTCCTTTCTTTTAATCTCGGTAATTTTTTACAATGCCATTGTTTAATCACCATTCACTAAAGGAATAGCGATTCTTTATAATCAAGATTCCAATAGAATCAAGACTAATTATATAAATTTCTTTGTCAATTATCAGGTTCATCCATATTTTCAGTGGATGCAAACGGCTGTAAAGCAATTTTTTGATATAAGTCACATTCTTGTTTTGAAATATATCTTGTAAAAGCATCATAGAGTTGAAAAGGAGTATAATTATAAAATATATTTACATCCATTTGTAACCCAATAGACAAAATAGAAGTATAAAAACTAAATAATGATTGAAAATTATCTGAAGATTTTTTATCAGTTTTTTGTCTTGCTGCTTCTAATTTTTTAGCAATTTTTTCCGCCAATTTATTTGCAGGATTAAATTTATTTTCCCTACTATCTGGCGGATCAAATAATTCTTTAACAATAGTAGAAAAATTTTCAAAATTATACATTTGAATCATACCTATAACAGTATTATTTTCATCTTCTTGTAAACTAAAATTTATACTGTTTTGAGTATAAAATACATTGTAAACAGGAAAGCATAATTCAAAAAACTTATCAAAAGAATCTTTAATTAATCCTTCATCAGTTTTTATTACCTCTAATAAAATTTGAAAATTACTAAATTCACTTAATTCAGAATTGCCCTCTTTTACTGAGGAAAAAAAATCTTCTGGACTCCCAATCATTTTTACAGCTGTAAAAAATTCATTTTCTCCAAATTGAACTATATCTTTAATTGTAGGTTGAACAATAAATATTCCGCAAGTGGGAATTTTTACTTGACTTCCTGAAAGATAAAGTCCACTATCTCCTTGTAACCTCATATTAATCACTACCTATTGAACATGTTCACGAACATCTTCATTAGTAATTATTTCATTTTTATCTTCATCATTTTCATGTGTTGCAGAATATTGAAGAACAATTCCCCCTCAATCTTCATTCATTATTAAACGCTGAGCGCCAACAAAATGAAGTTTTCCAATACCAGTTAAACGAGTATTGTTTAAAATTCCATCAATATATCCCGCAATAGCAATTGGACGAGTTTTATAATTATCTAACTCTCAACAGTCAGTATTACAAAAAATAGAAAAATTTACAGTAACATTTCTAAATTCAGGATTAGAAGTTGGAAAAAAATCTGTAAATTCAATAATTATATAAGACTTAACCTCTCCAAAATCTTTAATTTTTAATTTTGGAGTCAAAGAAATATATCCCTCTTCTTTTAATTTCCCTAAACTATATTTATCTATAATTTGTAAATATTGACCTTGACTTTCATCAAGACAATCAGGAGTATTAATAATTAAAAGTCTTTTTAAATAGTTACTATAAGGCTTATTTTCTATAAATAATTTTCTTAATATTAATTCTTGATCTTTTTCACAAGAAAGGAAGCTAGAATGAAAATCTGTCATTATTTGTTGCGATACTCTTTTCATTTAAACCTCCTTATAAAGACTTAATATTAATTGTTTTAATATACTGCTCATTATCATCTGTAATCAATCCAAGAGTAAAGGAAGATTTTTTTCTAGATATAATTTCAACAGTACATTGTGTGCGGGAAGATTCGATAATTTTAGCCATTCTCTCATCAGGAATTGTAAATTCTCCTTCAATTAATGACGTATAAGTAACAATATCATAAGGATATACCTCATCAGGTCCTTGAATATATTGTACTGGGTCTGCAATTGTAATTTCTTTTTCATATACAGTATCATTTGTAATATATTTAATTTTAAAACTGCCAATTGCACTTTCTAATATATTAATAGAACAGATTCGAGCATTTTGATAAGTATCTGTTAATATAGCTTTTGAATCATTGTCCGCAAGTACTCATTGACCAGACTCATCATAATAATTTGAATTAATCATATAGCTAATATTTGAATCTTGTTTAACTATATCTTGTCCAATAATTATATCGTTTTCATCTGCTATTGGAATAGAAGGTAAATCTTTATATTCATTAGTATAATCTTCTTTAACTACTAATTCAATAACTCCTGGAGTTGAAATAGAATCAACAGTTTGAACCTCTCAAGGTAATCCCGCAATATTAATTTTAGTAAATCTATGAAAATAATTTAAAGTATTTTCATCCTTTTTAATATAGATTCTTCCAGATAAATTCATTTCATTTAAATTAATACTACGTTTTTGAAACCATCTAATATCAGTTTCAGTTGGACCTTGAAAATAAATTCAATAATTTTTATTATTAATATCAAGTTGATAACGACATCTTATAATTTGAGCTTTTAAATATGCCGTTTCTACCAAATCTGGAAGAAGAATCATTCAATAAGTTTGATCATCTAAACATTGAAATACATCTCCAGGTTCAAGCTCACTACTAAAATCAACTGAAATTATTTTTTTATCATAGTCCATTTTAATATTATCAGTATTTATTAAACAATGAACTATTCTTTTTAATGGAGTTTTAATTCATCTACTATTATAATCTGAATCTAATGCTAAATGAAAACTCCATAATTTAGTTTGTTTTATCCGACCATTAGAATTTCCACCTCAATATTTTATTCTATTTTTTAAAGAATTAGACATTCTGCTTAATCCTATCTAAAAGGCTGCAACATTCAAATATTGTTCTTCTATAAAGAGTAAAATCAATATCTTGAGATACTTGTAGACCTTCTAGTTTAGAAGCACAAGTTAATAAATCTCTTTGGTCGGAAAAAAGACTACTCAACCCTAGTAATTCTATTATTAAGGTTTCTAAAGGCTTATGCCAATCTTTTTCTTCTTCCCGCATAGGAAGAAGTTTAAAAACTTGAGATAGAATTCTACTAAGATTTTCTTGTACTGTAACTGTATCTATATCAATATTATATTTTGTAATAGTCATTAGTCTTTCTCCTTCATAATTAAATCGAAGGTAGACTCATAACTACCATCTACTCTTTTTCTTCTACGTCTATAAAGTCGTTGAAGATGAAAACCTCTTGTCTTATATTGCTCTTGAAGCTTTAAAAGTTTGTCAATATGACTTGCTTGACTTGTAAACTTAAAATCACTACCACTATATTTTTGTCGAATATTTTCAATACTAGCTAGCTGATAACCAATTCATTCAACAATCATATATTGACGTAATATCATTTTTTCTTCTAAATCCAATAGACAAGAAAACTGAGCATTTTCTAGATCTACATTAAATATGTCTTTTTTAGGAAATTCAAAGTGTGGAATGGCTGCTAAAAGAATTTCTTGAAGAAGCTCTTCAGTATCCTCTTTTGTTAATTCCATAAACATATCATCAGTAATTCCCGCAAGGAAGAAATCATACATATCAGAGAAAGAAGTTACCTCTTCATCAGCCATTTTTCCTCCTTAAACTTTTACTCTACGTCCCGTAGATTCTTCTTGTTTATTTTGTTGAACTCTACGACCATGCTTTTCTTCTTTTGGAGCATCAGCCGCAATAGCTCTTTTATTTTTTATCATATTTAAAACATTTAATCCAGTAGCTTTACTAATAGCTTCCATACGATTAATGTCAGAAATTTCAAGTTCAACTGCTCGATTGACTAATCTATTTTTAATTGCTTTTGGAGCAAAGTCAAGAGCATCTAATAATGTGTCCATGCTCGCAGTAGTTAATGCGGCATCAATATCTTCATCAGTTCAATTATATTCTATAGTATCATCCCGCACACCAAATTCACGAGCAAGAGCTTTATTATCTACTCTAAGGTAATTTTGAAGTAAAACTTTTCCTCCACGATCATAAGATAATTCTCTTAATTCACCAGCTTTAATTTTAAAAGTAGCTTTTGGAGGAAATTCTCTTTCAATTCCTGTTGGTGTTTTATAAGAAACTACAGAATCCGAAAGACTAGTTACTGCAACAACCTCATCATCAGGAATAGCAGTCATATCTACAATTGTCATTTTATCTCCTTATATCTCCAAAAAATAATAGGGGAAGAGAGTCTCGCTCAATCCTCCCCTACTTTTATAAATTAAAATTAAACAGTCTTAGTAAGACTGGTATTTACATACTGAGTAATTGCAGGATTAGAGAATACTGCGATACCAAACTTTTTGTAGGTCTGCATATCAGTTGACCAATCATCATTATCTGTGATTGTACGAACCATTGTTGGACCTTCAAAAGCAAGTTTAACTGGTTTTTCAGTTCCAGAAGGAATGATGTAGCACTTAGAAGGATCAATAACTTTTTCTTTATTTGTTTCATCTAACATAGATTGACGAAGAATAAGAATATTGTGTCCTAAATAAGTAGCAAAATATCCCTTATTCCAAAGAGTAGATTTCATATCATTGGACATACGAGAATCAGCAGGAACCATTGTACGAGCAAATTCTTCTGTACAAATGATAGTTGAATTTCCACCATTATAAGAATCAGAAATTGTTAAAAGCTTATTAAAAGCAGCAGGATTAAATACATTATTTGTATAAACGTTATTTGGATTAGTTGTGCTATCAGGAAGTACTGAATCTAAAGCTTTAGCAATTTCCTCATAAATATAATCATCCATACCCTCAAGGATAATTTCAGTTAAATCAGAGAATTGAATGCGACCATCAAGGAATTCCTCAAAACCAATACGGCAAGCGGAACCAATAGCACTCATCTGAACTTCTGTCTCACGTCCATCAAGCATGAATGTCTCATAACGACCAGCTAGACCGACTTTAGTAACAAAAGTCTTAGCACGCTTCTTAGAAGCTTCAGTAATACGCTGACGGAATACAGCTTTATCACCTTGAGCTACAATGCGGATATCAGCAAACTGACCATACTGCTCCATAACGCGATTAGGAAGAATATCATCAATTGTCTCTTCAATTAGTTCAAAGATTTGATTTTTATTCTTACGGAAACCCTTATAGTCAGGAGCTAATAGATTAAATTGAGCACGAAGAGCTGAATTAACATCCTCTGCGGAAAAGCTCTCTTCTCCCTGATTAGTGGAATAAGTTAAAGGAGTTTTATGAGCAGCAGCAAAAGCAAGTTTCTTTAAATCATTAAAATCCATAAGTTGCATTGTCTATTTCCTCCCTTCCAATTAAACAGAGATTACTTGTAGTTTAACACCAGGTTGTCCATCAGGCATTGTATAAGCCTTTACAACCTGAAGAATTAGACCAGTTGTAGCAGCATTATCAAGTTTAAGAATACCACTAGCATTAGGAGTAACTTTATCTCCTTCTTGATAAGTACCATCAACTAGATTGTTTGTAGTATAAATATCGCCAACAACAAGACGGAATACACGAGGTGTCATTATACCATCATAGAAGTCTGTCTTTTTCATGATATAATCACGATGCATTTGATGACGTTCATCATAAAGTTTTTCTTCATTAAAGACCATCATTAAAGGACCATCACCAGTTAAAGTGACTTTACCAGCAGCGTAATTATAGTGTACAAATTGTCCTTGTGAAAGTTCTGTAATTGTACTATCAGCAGGAAGTTGACCATAAACTCCACCATTACGAGGTGCGGAAAGATGATTAGGTTCAACTACTGGATAGCCAATTGTATTTCCAATTGTAACAGAGTTAGCCATCTTTAATCCTCCTTAAATTTTATCGTTTTACTAAACGGAGAACTGATAGAAGTGAATCTTCAGCATCTTCCGCATTATTTGTATTATCTAAAGAGAAAGACATTAGAGGAGATTCTTCCTCGACTTCTTCTTCTTTCTCTGGAAGTCCATCAACAGTTGAAAAATCTACATTCTTACGAACATAAATAAGAGCTAATTTCTCTTCAATTTGATCAAGAGAAAACTCTTCTTTATGAGCAATAATATCTGCCTTATCTGCATCTGTAAGCATATGATATTTAGCAATTAAAGCATCTTTTTGCTGATTTTCAAAAGAAAGTTTGAAAGCTCGAAGTTCTTCAAGCTCTTTTTGAATAGCAGAAAACTCTTCTACAGAAACAGTATGTTGCTCAAGATTCTTTTTACCTTTATCAACATCTGAATTAGTTCCTTCATCATTTTGTTCTAATTCTTCATCATCATCTTGATCATCATCATCATTTTGATCATCATCATCTTGATTATCATCATCATTTTGTGTATCATCTTGAGAATCTGTAGTATCATTCTGATTATCGGTGTCATTGCCATCTCCGGTGTTATCACCACCGTCTCCGCCGTCTCCACCATCATCAAATTGAGTTTCTACAAATTGAGTTTCAATTTCTTGTTTTGTTTCAACTTCTTTTTCTTCAAATTGAGTTTCTTGATTATCGTTCACTGTCACCCCTCCTTTACTGTATAGAGTTTGATTTAATTCTTGTACCATAGCGAACAATTTAGCAGTAAATTCACTATCCTTAGAAAATTGATTCTCTACATCAGTAATAGAGGCTCCTTCAAAACAAGGTTCGACATTATCTCCAAGAATACACAATTTGGAAAATACCGCATCATTAATTATAAAAAATTCCATTCCTGAGTTATTGTCTGTTGCCCAGTGACCTTCTAAATTTTTATTATCTAATTCCATAGATTGACCTTTACCCTCATCAATTACTTGTTGAGCTTCTGGGTATTGATCTACTCATAGATAACCAGTTGTTAAAAGATATTCTCTTTCAATTTCATTGCCAAATTCATCTGTATCAGTAAAAGTTTGAAACCAAATGCGAGCATCTGGAGCTACAAAACCATAAGGAACAGTTTTACAAGAGAAATGAATTTCTCCATCTTCTATAGTAATTACATCTCCATGATCGCCAAAATCTTCTTTATCTTTAAGATAAGCTCCAACAATTGGGCATCCCCGCAAAGTTTTTGACATTTCAAGAGCTGCATTCTTATCAATATATGAACCATTACGATTTTTACCGAGATAAAATACTTTAATTTGACATTGGGCCATTAGAGGATTGATATCAAGTGGAGTTAACTCGATAAACTCCGGATCAGCAATTGTTTTAATTGATCTATTATTATTCATCTACCCTCCTAACCTTCTGCTTGTTCATTTCTAATTGTTTTATCTGATTTTTCACTTTCTGGTAGTTCTGGTCTGCCAGTTTTCTTTTCAGATTCTCCAGCTTTAGGAGCCTCTTTAGCACTCATCGTTGAGGACATTTGAGGTGGAATAAATAATTCATCTAAATGCATCATTCCATTTTCAAAAATAGCAGTAGCAATAATACTACTTTGAGTTTGTCCAAGAGCAACTTGAGGAAGAAGCTTAGAGAAACCAATTGTAGTTTGCTCTTTATAGAGCTTAGATAATTCTTTATAATTATATCCTGTTGTTGGAAGAATTTGAACACGATACATTAAACGCTTTTTATTTTTATTAAATGGTTTTAATAAATCTTCTGCATATTCTTCAAATTGATAAATTAAATCAAGAACACTTGATTCATCATTTACAATAGACTTTTCTAATGCAACATTTCCATCTGCATTAAATTGTAACTGAGAAACACCAGCCTCATTATACACACCACGTTCAACTTTTCCAAGTTGATCAACAGAACTTACATTATTGCGGTCTGCCATATCTGCAACCTCTACATCTGCAAATGTTGACAAGACTCGCACACCAATAGACTCACCAACCATACCTACTGCATTATTATGAAGAGTTTGTACTTCATCAGTATCAAAAATTAAATCTCCATTTTTGTCTATTGGGAATTTTTGAATAAGAATTCTTAAAATTTGTTGTTCCATTTTTTTCTTATCTAAGTCTTGCATATCTTGTAAATCCAAGAGCTTAGGAATAACTGGGAAGAAAATAGGGACATCAGAATTTCCCAAATTAAATTTAACAGCTTTTGTGCAATCTAAAAGAAATCAACCTATATCATCATTTGATGTATCTCTTGGTAAGGCTCCTTTTTTATAAGCAATATAAGCTTTTTGAAATTCTTTAGGAAACATTTTTAAAATTTTTATACGATATTCATTATTTGATGTTAAATCATCAAAATATTTGACATTAAATTCTATTGCGGGACGACCATTTCATTTATATCTACTACGGCAATATTTAGGTGGTAATTCTTGAAGAAAAACCGCATCTTTTTGTTCTAATTTATAACCATAATAGCATCCATTTTTAATTACTTTTAAAGCAATTTCTGAAAAACTTTTCTTTAATCTTGAATTTTCAAGTAAAACTGCGGCTTTAAGCCATCCTTCAATAACTTTTTCATCTTTTATTTTATTATCATATCTATTAGGTGTAATAAATCAGTCATATCTAAATAAGGTAGCGAGATATTTACATAATCTTTGATAAATACCATTTGATCTATAAAAATAATCTGAGATTAATCTTAATGTTTCTAAATCATTTTTTTCAATAGCTCTTTCAATTTTTTCTCTATCATATTTCTTTTTGCGGGAAAGGCTATCAAAATAATCTAAATTTGAAACAACGTCATCTCTTAAAATTGATTTACCAACTTTAATTTTATTAAAATTAGCTTTCTTTTTTGGGGTAATTATATTAAAATCTCTGGTATTTATATTTCTTGTATAAGCCAAATTTATTTACACCCCCTGTCTATTTAATACCCAGCAGCATTAAAAATATAATCATAAGAAATTTTATTCTCATCATATCATGGAATTGCTACCAATTTTAATCCATGTTTATCACAATACTTTCTTTTAGCTAGATCATTGTATTTTTGTCTTTGTAAACCTAATCTTCCACCAAATTTAGGTATTGCTTTATAATGCTGTCTACCTTGAAATTCTATTAAAAAATCTATGTCCCCATCATCTGTAAAGACACAAAAATCAAATCTTAAATGACGACCTGATTCTGCAATCAAATCGTCAAATTCATATTCTTCAGCAAATGGAATGTCATTATCTGAGAGTATATTATATATTTTAACTTCACCTGCGGAATCTCTCATTATAAATTCACTCCTTAATACATATTTAACTTTCAATTTATAATAAAAATTAAACAAACTAAATAATTCTTTTTTGCCCAAAAATTTTAAGAAAAAAGCATTAATTTAGATAAATCTCTTTTCTTACGACGAGCACCTTTATCTTCTTCTAACTTACACCAATACAAACCATAAATTACACATTTCTGTAGACTATATCTTCATAATATATTTTTTATATTATGAGCCACCGCTTCGGAATAAGGACTTTCACCTTAAACCTACTCCTTTTCAGGATAGTCGTTGCACCTTCCTATTAAAAATAGGCTTGGCACAGGATTCTTTTAATTGGTTGGCTTAATCCCAATTAAACATTCCCTGTTAGCAAATAATTAAATAATTATTCACACCCAATATTTATTGGTTCAATGGCTAAGCGCCAATATAATTTAAATAAATATGATATTTTCTATTCAATCGAATAGAATCATTTGTATCTTTATACATCTGTTCAATAATAGAATTAACTATAAAACGACTATTACTTCTTAGACAATATGTAGTTGGAGATTTGATATTACGCTCTAAAGACGTTTTAATACCAGTAATTTGAGCAATTTCTGTTAATAAAGTTTTACTTCCCGTAAAAGTAATAACTAATCTATCTTTTTTAATTTTATTTTTAATATAATAAAAACCGCCATCTCCATCAAAATATCCTCTGATAAAATCCCATATAAAGATTGAATCAATATTTGGAATATGTAAATCTAAATGGTTTTTTTGAGGTTTACACCCTCACTTAATTAAATCATCGTGAATTTGTTTATCTTTAATACTAAAAGAATAAAAATTACGAGTTAATTTATTTTTATTTTTGTCTGGTTTTAACACTGTTATTTTATGATTATTTGCTCCAAGAAAATTTTTAAATTTTTCAACATGTTCACCATCTGAAAGACCTAATGTAATTTCGTTACTATTGAATGAAACTTTTCCATCTGCAAACATCATACCGAGCCAATAAGCCTTTTCTCTAGTATCTATATTGTTAAAGATATTTTCATAACGAGGATAGTTATGTTTATATCCTTGAGTTTTTACCTTTCGTTGATGTAATAATCGTTTAATAGATTCATATTGTACTTTAAAACGACGCCCCAATTTTTTCATGGAAGTACCGTTTTCATACTCTTTGATAATATAATCAATTTGATCTTGTGACCAAATAATTCGACCATTATATTTATCATTTTCACGTCGAATGGTGAAGTCTATCATATTTATCTCCTTATATTATTTTTATTTGACGCACTAAATTTGTCTTTTTTAATTTTTCTTGTTGCTTGTTTGAGAATAATATTTAAATTTTCAGTTTCTTCAATTAAATTTAACATTTGTTCTCTAAGAATTGAAGTCATTACATATGGCTGTAAATAAGCTGCTCTTTCTCCAGCTGTCATTCGCTTTGACTGCGCTTGTCCCGCAAGTTTATTTTTAGCTACATTTTCATCAATTAAGAATCTAATTTTACCTGCGTTTAATTGACTTTGACAATAAGCATACATTTCTGTATTTAATGGAGCATTAGCTTTCATAAGATACATTGCTTTTGGGATAGTATCTTCTGTTTCAAACTTTTTATATTTACCTTCATCATCGTTATAAACTCCAAGATTTGGTAAAAACTCTCCTGTGTCAGGATCCGTTTGATCTGTGATCAAAAAATCTACAAGACCTGTGCCTAAGCCGTTGGCATCGATAACAGCTATTTTACAATGATATTGTTGATATATTCGTTTAATTTTAATTGCCTGTAATCCAAAATGTTCTTCATCAAAACTGTAAAGATTTACTACTTCCTTCAAAGGGACACCTGTTCGTGCTGGAGCTACTTTAATAACAATTACTTCACTAGTACAACCATGACGTCCTACGTCCACCCCAAGAGCATAGTAAGTAGAAGGATTATTGCGTTTATTGGGCTCTTTCTCTGGTAGCTGAAGAGTGCGACGTTTGTCGATTCTGTCTGGATCGAAGAACGCTCCTTCGACAGCTCCTGCTCACAGACTTTCTACATATCTTATTAGTATTCTATACTACTTCAATTTTCATTGAAGGTGAGACTATATCATCAGCGTATCTTCATATAAAACCGTTATGTGTTTTAAGTCCTCCTCGGCAACAAGCGCTAATATGTCTATGATTAGAGTGAGTAGCTCTTGCTGCTTGACCACAAGATGGATATTCAGCTAAAAATTTACCATCTAAATTGTATTGATATACTCTTTTAGCTTTTCCTGTGTTTTTATAAGTTTCAACATCTCCTAATACTGGAGAATGACTTCAATAAAACCCACCAGATAAACCTGGCTTATTCTTTCTTAATTGCTGTTCAATACAACTCATGGAAACTTTAGAAGCATTACTAGCTTCAATTAAAGTTTTATATTCTGCAACTAATTTTTTATCAGGAGTAAAACAAAAAATATGTTTATAACTTCTTAATTCTGTTTGAATAGCATGTTGCTGATTTTCAGATTGAGTAACTCATTCTAGGTTATCAACATTATTATTTAAAACATTTCCATCTTTGTGATTAACTTGATTTTTATTTATTGGATCATCATTTGGAATGTATGCTGTTGCTACCAATCTATGAGCATACATTCTTTTTTTAGTACCATCAGGTAAAGTTAAATTATAACTATGATACTTATTTTTACAATTAGATTGACCTTTTAAATATTTACCAGTTTTTTGATTAAAACACTTACCATCTTCGGTAATATAATAATTGGTACTAATATTATTTACAACAATTTGTTTCATAATAATAACCTTTCTATTATACGCAGTATTGCGCTAATTCTCGCATTCGAGAATTGTTAGTCGTTGAACCTTCTCCTATTTAGAGCTTGGCTGCTGATTGTCCAATCTATTTAATTTTCAAACATTCACGCTTAATTTTATTTCATATTTACGTTGTAGTTTAAATAGCTTAAGGAGTTTCCAGCAATTCACAATATTTAAAGAGTACGAAAGCATGTCATACTCTCGTTCAAAACTTGCTTCATTAAACGTACCGTCCATACGAAGATCGGCCACGAAGTTACGATTAAGTAGTCCTTCCATAACAGGAATTCGTCAAGATCCACCAAGAATAATAGCTTTGTCAGGGTCTACCGCAGATTGACAAAGAATTTGAATTAATTTATCATAACTGAAAGTATTCTTATAACCGGCCGTTGTAATATATATCTGACTTTGGTTAAGAGATTCATTAGGATCGACAAATCCATTTACTCTTCGTTCAACGTTCATCAATGGAAGAATAACCTCGTTAAGAATATCTTGGTCAATGCCAACTACCTCTTCCATTAATCCAGCTTGGAAACGTTGTCCACGAGTTTTTTCACTTGCTGCAACATTTTCAAGAGAGGAACCATTTTTAAAAGTATAAATAACACTATCTCGTGTTGTACGAGTTTTAGCTTTAATAATACTTGTTTTATTATTAGTACGGGTATCCCAAATAATTTCATTAGCAAGTGCCGGAATTAAACGGCATAGCTCATCGACCTTTGCCTGAAGAATACTTGCACTTTGCTCTTTACCACCAGCTACAGTAAATATTCGACAACCAGGGTATAAAATACACTTAATCATTAAACAAAGAACTGCCAAAAATGACTTAGAAAATGCTCGGGGAAATGTGCAAAAAGTATATTTATATCTCATGACTGCCCGCAAATAAACTCTTTGATAATAAAAGAAATGAAAAGTATTATCTGGATTTAATGAACACAAATAATCTACAAAGATATCAGGGTAACAACGTCAAAAAGAAATTAACTCTTCTAATTGTTTTTTATCTTGACGAATACGCTCACGATCAACGGCTTCCCGCACCTGCTTAGATTCATTATATTCTAACAAGTCTTTAAGAGCCATTATTATCACCTCTAACTTGAGCAAACACTTGTTCAGTTTCAGAAGCAATCATATCATCTAAATTATTAGTTCAAAGTTCAGCTTCTAATTCTCCATCATCTTCTTCTTCTTCAACATAAGCAGATTGAGTTAAGAGAGCATCATAATTTGCATCAGCTTCTTTTTGAGCTCTTTCAGATTCTTCAAGTTTTTGAATATAAGATTCAATAAGGTCACCAAGACCCATTTCATTCTTAACAAGATTACGAGTATAAGCTTGCATATCTTTTAATGTAAAATCAACTTTATCTTCTTTAGCATCAATACCTGGTCTAAATTGGTCAATAAAAGTACCAGGTTCTAATTCTCGTTCAACAGCAGCTACTAATTCCCCAACAGAATCAATGTAAGCTTCTTGTTCTTCTTTGTTTTGAGCTTCTGTAAATTTTGCTGATTTCCGCAACTGATCAAGAACTCCTGCTAAATTCTTATAAGAAGTAAAATCTTCTATTTCAAGAGCTTTATCCATTTTAATAGATGTGCGGCAAATCTTCTTTAAAGCTTCCTCACGGTCAACATTCATTTCATAAGTACTAGTATACTTATTATAAAGATTTTCCATCTGTACTCATTCTGAAGGAGTAAAAGAAGCACCTCATTTAATAGTAAGATATTTAATATCTTCACTAGTTAAACTATTTTTAATTTGCATTTCATTTTCATCTATTGTGGTAGGCATATAACTCATCATAGTATCAACTGCGTTCTGTAAAGCAGCTTCTTCTTTTTTCTCTTGCATTTCAGCTATTTGCTGTTGGACTTGATGAAAAGCTTGTTTCTTACTTAATTTTTGTTTAGTTGCTTCGTCTCAATCATGATCTTCTGGAGAAGCTTTATCTAAACCAAGTAATATTTTTTCTTTCTTAGTTGCTGTTGCCCCAAGAGGCTCATGATAAGCCATTAAAAGCTGATTATCCCCTGTTAGTGTGCGGTACTGTTCAAGTGTTATTTCTCCCGCATCTAATTTAGTTTTAAATTCAGCTTTCTTTTCTTCAGAAACAATATTATCTCTTCCATGAATATTTACCCAATGTTCTGTAGCTGCATCACTGTCCGCATAACGCCATTTTCTTCAAGGATTCATATTTGTTGTGCGGATATAGCGACCAATTACGGATTTGTTAGAAAACGTTCCAGGATTACGAAGGTAAGCAGCCTGAGCAACAGATACTCATAAAGGTTCTATATATGGTACATCAAATTCTTTTAAAATTCAATCAAAAGTTGATGGATCATCATTTTTAATATAAGTGGTTAAACAATCTTTACAATAATTGAAACGAGTACCGTCTTTCTTTTTAAAGAAATTTGTTTCAGGTATCACTCGTCCGCATTTTTGACATGTCATTCTTTCTTTTGTAGCCATTTATTTTTTTCCTCCTTTCTTTTTTCTACACTCTTTACAAATAGAATAATAGCCATCTTTCGATGAATTAGGAGAAAAGAAAAACGAATGTGCAAGAAGAGAACGACCGCATTTCCCGCACGTCTTTCATCTATGCCCCATTGGTTCTTCATAAGTAAAATATCAAAGAAGATAATTTTTCTGAGCTTGTTCTGCTACTAATTTAGGAATTTTTTTAGTTCAAATAGTAGAATAATACTGTTCAGAATGTTCTTCTTGATATTTCTCAAAAATCATTTCTTTTATTTCTTTATTTGTATAACCGTCTATTTTTCAAATAAGTACATCATAAAAAATAGGATATTTCTTTTCTAAAGCATCATCAACTACTTTTTCTAAATCCAAGAGGTGTCAATGAATGTCAGAGTCTAACATATCTCAAGTTTCTTGTTTTAATTGCTGATAATATTGAAGAAGGAAAGAAATAGAATCTGGTCTAAGTAATGATAATGGTTGGTCACTGTGCGGGATAAGGTCTTTATCAAAATATACTTTTTCTGGAATAGATACATTTGCTAAACCAGAAATCATATTATTAGCTACAGACCGTCCTGATTGATTAGAGCCTTTAATCATATAAGCTTGTTTCCAACTATCAATTAAAGCAGTTTTTAATTTTTTCTTGCGGTAACTCGTCGTTGTCTCGTTGTATTGTCGTTCTAATGATGCTATTACATCCATGCATTCCCGCAACCCACGTATATTATCTATATCCTCTTGGGTAATTGGGTCTTTATGGTCTAAAAGTTGATCTTTATTGTTATTGATAATGTTATAAATTCCATCTTCACCATTTTTTAGTTTATCAATTAATCCTTCATAAGAAATTTGTCTTTTTATTACTGTCGCATCTCTATTTTTAGTAACAATTGGATATTCTTCTGAACGTTCTTTTGTTGTCTGTTTTTTATCTCCGACATAAAGGAGGTAATCACTAAGATTTTTTAAATCTTGCGGAGATAATTCCTTTTGTTGAGATATGATTGATTCAACTAGAACTTTTCTAGCTGTTTCACTTTTTATATCATGATTTAATTGTATCAATATATTTCACCTCCCCATATATATTATACCCAATTTTATAAAATTTTATACCAAAATTATTCATTTTTGCCCAAAAAATTATTGGCATTTTGAAATAATGTATGCTATAATATATTTAAAGAAAAAAGAGAATAATTTTTATTATATTAATCTTTATTGTTCCATAATAGAGAGGATTTAAATGATTACTATTAACTATGATAATCGAGATAATCGTGATTATATTGTTATTGCAAAAGGTGATGTAGAATCGCCAGATAATGTTCAATATTTTGTTGATATGGATAACGCCGATGGAAATACGAGCGATGGCGCGCACACTTTTAATGAGTTATATCATCATAGAACTATACTATTTAGTGTAATTGTTAGAGAATATCATTTCCTTGCTTGGAAAAGTAAAAAACATAGTGATGGTACTATGCATAATGGATATTTTATTGTAGGTATTGATACTCCAAGAGGTCAAGCTACTTATCATTGTAAAATGAAATATTGGGATTTATTTAATTGTGATGAAAAGAAGATAGCTCCTAAATGGGATGGACATACTCCTGAACAAGCTCTTGAAAGAATTGGTCAATTAGATAGACAAGAAGCTATTGAATATTATTTAAAAAAAACTGGTGATTTAAGTGGTGCTCTACATCATATGATTGATGACAATTCAGTGGTGATTGAATCACATGAATAATATTATAGAAAATATAAAAGAATTTTTAGATTATGAGTGTTTTTTTATGAAGAATTTAGTGAAGTTAAAAAACTTCTATTTGGTGAACGATATGAAATTTACGAACAAGATAAAAGTGTATATTTTGTAATTAAGAATCCAACAGTAGAAGAGATAAAGAGAGCGCTGGGTTATGGATACTAAGATTTTTAATAGATTAGAAGAGATTGCGGACTGGGCGATGAGTGGCGACGCTTCTCCGAAGGATGTCGCGCATGAGTTAAGTAGTTTAAAGTTTGAATTTAATAATCCTAGTAAGAAGTGTATGGAAAAGGCTAGAAAAGAAGCTGAAATAAAATTAATGAAAGCTAAAGAGTTTGATAGAGGATATCGACTAGGAAAAGAAGCTAGAACTGCGGATGAATGGACTTTAAATAGAGACAGACAAAAAGTTTTAGATAGATTAAAGGATAAAAATCCTGATTACTGGTGTTTAGATGCTTTATTTGAAGATGATAATAAAGTTATTACTAATAAAATGTTATATGAAAGATTAGTATATTTATTAGGTGGTAAGTAATGTTTGAGCAATGTCCTTTTTGTGGTAGTACAAATATTGTAGCAGAAGATTTATATTGGGATGATCTTCTTTGCAGTGATAATTTTTATGAATATTATTGTGAAGATTGCGGAGCAAGTTGGGATGATAATTATTATGAGTAATTTATAATAGTTGAGGTAGAAGGATAAATGAAAATAATTTGTAGTGAATGTGGTAGAGATATTAATGCTTTAGGACAAGATAATATGAGTGAGACTATGAAACCTTTGTGTGAAGATTGTTATTATTATTTAAAGAATAGTAGGAGTTTGGTAAATCAAGGTATATTAAGGTCTTTATATCTAGAAGGATATGGATATGATAAAAAGTCTTAGGCAAATTTGTTTAGAAAAATATGGAGAAAATTTTATTAAAGAATATGATATACTTTGCAGTGGTGGATCAATTGGAGATTTTTATTATACTATTATTTTTTTAGATAAAATAGAAGAAGCAAGAAAAATATATAATAATCAAAAAATTATTAAATTTAAAAATTTTATATTAGGAAGATTTAAATAATGTTTAAATGTGAATATCAAAAACTTATAAATCATGTTGAAGGACCTGGAGCTTGACACGAATATTTTTGTATATTACTTCAAGGTGAATGTAACTGAAGAGAGTGTGAAAAATACACTAAAAATGTTGGTACTACTCAGGAGCAAATGATTAAAGAATTAGAAAAATTAGGATTTTAAATATGATAAAAAAGTGTAATTGTTGTGGAGAAAAAAAGAGATTGTATTAGAAGAACATATTCATAGGTATTGGTGTGAAGATTGCTTAGATATTGCTAAAAAAGAAGAGCTTGAAGAAAGAGATTTATGGGATAAAATTGAAATGAGACAACTTGTTTTAGCTATGTATAAAGATTTGTGTGCAGATGATAATACTTTTCATACTTTAGTTGAGCAAGGAACAATTGATAAGAAATATGATTTTCAGGTTCATATGCGATATAAAGATAGAATTAAAAAATTAAATATATTTGAGGATAGAAAGTAAGTTTAAGGGTGGGAAATTTAAAAAATGAATTTGAGTGTGAGAAGGGGCGTTTTAAATTAAAATTTAAGTTTAAATCAAATTTAGTTTAAATTAAAATTTAAGTTTAAATTAAAATTTAAGTTTAAGTTTAAGTGTGGGAAAGACGTGGGCAATATCATTTTTTTAATATTAGGTTGTTAAATCCTATAAGCAGCCCCCTCTTATTACCCAGAAAAATATCAAAGGATTCCGCATAAATCTTTTATGCAAAGTGTTCAAATTTTTGATGACCCCTCAATAAGATTAAATAAAGTATTATAACATACAGAGTATATCCAAGAGAAGAAGAAGAATATAATGCGCGGAATAGTTGACATTTTGAACAAGTATCAACTTTGTCCGCATTTTATTTATTATTTTATACTCTAATAAATCAACTTTATAATCAAATATATTTATATAATTTATTTTATTTATTTGTTTTTGTAAGTAAATAAATAATTTAATTATTATTTTCATTATTGATATGATGCTTTTAGTTAGATTCTTTATTTTAAAAACTTTTTTTTATGTTAAAATTTTTATATTTATTTTTCATCTTTTTTCTTTTAATCTAAAGAAGAAAAAGATTGAAGAATTTATTTACTATCCTGATACTATTGGTTAAGAAAGAAGGAAGATATTTTATGTTGAAAGTTGTAAAAAAAGAAAATAAAAATGAAAACAAAGATAATCGCACTCCAACTTATTTTAAAACTATTGATGATTGTGCTTTCTTTTGTGCTACATGCGGCTCTAGTCCTATTAAGATAATGAAGGCTATGCTTACATGGGAAAACCAACAAAAGAGCGGGGAGCATGCTTTAACAGATGTAGCAGAGCTAGCTTGCGAGAAAGCACAAGCTATGGAAGACCAGCATGCCATCACTACGATTACTAAAGTATTATCGATCATATGTCATGGTAATAAAACTATTGATAAAGACGAACAGTTTATTTGGGAGACAGAAGACCTCAGCGAGGGCGAAAAATTATAACACACATACGACAGGTTTGCAAGAACTTTTTTCTCCTACACAAAGTCTACACAACATGACCTAAAAGAGATATGTGGAGGAATTGTGTGCAAAAAAATTCTCGTGCCAGTTGACAGAGAATCGTAGTAATATATTAGTCAAGGAGAGGGAGAGAGAAAGTCAAGGGGACTTTCGCCCAATCCAAAGAGAGGAGCCACAATGGCTACTACAAACAAGGTTACTCGTTTCGTCGCACTGTCCACCCTCATTGAGTTCGCTAAGGCTAACGATTTTGATAACGCTGAGGTTATGGAGATTGCTGAAAAGATGTGCGACAAACTCAAGACCCCTAGCAAGGTTGGTACTACTACACACACAGCTAAGAGCAACGATAAATTTTTTGATGCTCATGTGGATGTGTTCGCAAATGGAACTACTCTCACAGCTCGTGAATACGCAAATGCTATTGACGGTTTCCCCTGCGATATCAATGGCCGTCCTAGTATTCATAAGGCTACTGCCATTCTTATTCGTGCGGTCAATGAGGGTAAATTGGTAAAGGTTCCTAGTGAAAAGAAAAGCGCTCCAATGAGTTACAAACTTGCATAATTATCAGTCCTGAGCATGACTTAAAACTGCTCAATTCTTTTATATTAAAAAGAATAAAAAATGAAAATTGAATAAATAAAAAGTGAAAATGAAAATCAAACAGAACAAATATTCGGTGTGGACGAAATTTTATCGCATGCGGACGGAGAAGTCAAGAAAAACTTTTCTCTTCACAATATCTTCACATTTCGGTCCCAGATCCCGCAATTGTGAGGAATCTGTGAAGAGTATTGACTTCGACCCTAAAAAGAGGATAATAATAATTGTCCAAAGGAGAACAACAGAAAGGAAATGGACATGACACAGGAAACTTACTCTTTTATTCTTGAGGGTGAAAATGTTGATGGGGATTTTCTTCAGAGCTGTGTGGAGTTTGAAAATGCTGAATCTTTTAAGGATGCTTGCGAACTTGCAAATAAAGAAGCCATTAACATGCTCAAATTTGAGAATGGTGGACATATTGATATCTTTGATATTGATGGGAAGTTTATTAATGATGTAGAAATTTAAATAACTATCCTGAGCATGATATAAAAAGGCTCAAACATATTAATAATTTCCAAGAGAAAGAAGATAAAAATGATTACTATTAAGTGCGGAAGGAACCCATATAACACTATTAATGTTAGTTCAAAAGCAGTTTTTAAAATTAATGATGATGCCAGTTTGGCAGAAATATTTTTAGCTATTGTGGAAGCTACTCAATTTGAAAGTTATTCAGTTGATAGTTGGCTTAATATTATTGATAAAATGAAAGACAAAATCAGTGAAGAATATTCAGTTCTCGATTTTCTAACTGATTTAGTTTATGAATAAATAATTTGGGAGAGTGAAAACTCTCCCATAATATTTTTAAGTATCTGCGCCGGCGAAATATTTTACCACACGGCCGAGGAAAAGTCAAGAGTTTCACAATATCTACACAATTAAGCAGGATCTCATTTAAAATCAAATATTAAACAATTCAAAATAGTACAATGATTGATATCAGTGGCGGCGAAAATTTTAGTACATCGCGCAACAGAAGTCAAATGAAGATTTTATGAAGACACAAAACGAGCACAATTGTCCCAATAGTCAAGAAAGTAAAATAGTTTATGCGGAACAAACAAAGATTTTAACTATCAAAGCAAAAAACGATCGATTTACCTGCGGTTTCACAAAGCCTACACAATTAAAAAAAGTCGTTGACTTTCACGCTAAAGAGCGTATACTAATAATTGTCAAGAGGGAAACGACGAAAGGAAAAGGACATGATAACTGCAAGAGATGCCAGAGAAATTACACTTCAACACTCTCCTCATTGGAACATTGTTAATGAAAAGATTATGCAAGCTGCTTATCGTGGAGAAAATAAATGCAGAATTAATGGAGAATTAACTGAACTAGAAAATGAAGCTTTGATAAATCTTGGATATTTTGTAAACTTTATTAATGTAACACCTTTCGATTTGGAACATACTATTATTTCATGGTAATAAAATAACCTGAGCAAGTTATAAAACTGCTCATTTTTGTAGATTTTATAAATCTATTGACTTTAACCCAAAAAAGAGGATAATAATAATTGTCCAAAGGCAAACAATGAAAGGATATGGACATGCGTAAGGTTTTTGCTATTCTTGACATTGAGACTGTTACCGATGCTCGTTTGGCTTTTGATATCGCTTGGATTGTTTGCGATTCTAAAGGTAATATTCTTGAGCGTTATAATGCTCTTGTAAGTGAAATTATTGATAGTCCTTTTGGTATGGCATTCTTGCGTCGTGATTCTTTCATTAAGAATAAAGCTCAAATGTATATTGATGCTATTAATTTTAACAGTATTGATATTAAATCGTTTGCAGATATCATGCAAGATTTTAATAATATTTCTATTCACTATAATGCTAAAACTGTTATGTGCGCCTATAATGCTAAATTCGATTACAGCGTACTTAATGATAACGCTAGCTATATTTATGGTTATGGTGAGCAATTTTTTAATGATAATATTGAAATTGTTGATATCATGACTATGGCATTGGCTACCATTTGTGATACTAATAAATATATTCTTTGGTGTATTCAAAATGGTATGGTAACAGAAAAGGGTAATGTAAAAACTAATGCACAAACTGTTTATGCTTACATGCTTAATGATATTAATTTTGTGGAAGCACATCATGCATTAGAGGATTGCGAGATTGAAAAGGATATATATTTTAAGGCTCGTAAACGTAAGCAAAAGCATCATAAGCAATTTGCAATGCCAATGTTTCATTGCAAGGAATGGAAAAAAGTACAATCTCGTAACGTAAAATAGTAATAAAAAAGGGTAGGATATAAAAATCCTACCCTAAATAATATTAACCAAGAGAAGAAAGTATAATGTGCGGGAATTGTGTTGACTTTGTGAATTAACCGATTTTGGCTTGACAATATTTTGCTCATATGAGATAATTATAATGGGAAGAGATCGACCTGGGCGAAAAATTATAACACATTCGCGAGGAAAAGTCAAGAGAAAATTTCAATCTGCACAAAATCTTCATATTTGCCCAGATCTGTCCGCACATCAAATATTTAATTAAAAAAAATAAACAATTTTATATCAAAGTTCAAACATATCAAAAGATCAACGAGGACGAAAATTATACCATGCCCGCATGAGACTTGTCAAGAAAAATTTTTCTTCACATTTCCCGCACAAATCAATCCTAAAACTAGTTCAAAATAAAAAGCTTAATAGTTCAAAATAAAAAAGTTAAATAGTTCAATTTCAGACCAAAAAGTTCAATTTCCGCAAATATGGAGGAATTGTGTGGAAGAGAATTTCTCGTGCCTACTGGGGCAAATCCATGATAATATATAGTTGTCCGAAGGGGAAAGAGAAAATTCCGAAAGGCGGGATGGTTCCTCTGGACGGAAAGGGGTGCCTTATGGCTACCAAGTTCAACGTCACTCGTAAGCAGGCTCTCGAATCCATTATCGAGTTTGCAAAGGCAAACGAGTACGATAACACGGATGTGATGGATGTGCTCGAGAACATGCTTTCTAAACTTCAAACCACTTCCAAGCGTTCGGGTGAGACTATAGCCCACAAAACTAATGCGACTATGCTTCAAAAGTACTTGAATCTCTTTGAGGGTGGTGTGGTTCTCACGTCTCGAGAGTTTGCAAATAGCGCAATTGGTTTCCCTGTTGATAACACGGGGCGTCCTTCTGTTCACAAAGCCACAGCAGTTTTGGTGCAGGGTGTAAATGATGGAATTCTTGTGAAGGTTTCACCTGAAAAGAAATCCCAAGCCATGGGGTACAAGTTGGCTTAGTCAAGAGAGTTTGGGGAATCTCTACAAAATCCCCACATATTATTTAAGCAACTATCCAAATAAGGATGGTTGCTTTTTTGTTGCGGAATAGTTAATTTTTTAATATCAAGAAAAAAGTTAAAATTTTTGTGCGGATCCGGATCACTTAGTTTCACTATTGATTAAAAGAATGATCGTCGGGATCTTATCAAAGATATAATTAAAGTCTTGATCGGTGCGGGCGAAAATTTTATCACATACACGACCAGTTGTCAAGAAGAAATTTTCAATTCACAGAGTCTACACAAGTCATCCTAAATGTGCTCGCAGGCTCGCAATTGTGTGGGTTTTGTGAAGTATCAAAATCACAACTAAATCGGGCTCTGTTGGGTGTACAATAAAGTCACAGACGAGGCACAGGGGATAATAGTCCTACGCAAGCGTGAACCGGGTGGTCTGGTTAATGGGCAGTGTGCCGGCAGGTCAAGACAGAAAATAGCTACAGTCAGGTCTAAAGTCTGCGTTAGCGAAATTTCAGGCAGCTGCATAGGCAAATTTTCTATCGATTGGCAAGGTTATAGGCGATTTAACTGTAAGCCCAGAATATAGGCAAAAATAATAAAATTTGCTTGACAACTGATAGATTTTTATAATATAATGAAAATAATGTATCAATTTTAGTTAAAAATTTTAACAAAAATAAAATTTATACTTGACAATTGATTAATTTTTATGATATAATAAAAGTTTATACCTAATTTTATGCGCATTTTTAAAAAAAAGAGCCCTTTCGGGCTCTTTTCTGATGTATATTAACATTTTTTTATTAAATTGCTTGATAACGGAAAGGATCGCTCTTCTTTTCCTTCTCAAGACGTTGAATCAGACCAAGTTCAACACCAAGCTTGAGAACTGCGGTCGCCTTAGGAGCAGAAGAAATCTCATCAAAAAGTTCTTTAATCTCACCAGCAGTCTTAGGCTCAATAAGTGCAGGAAGGATAAGCTCTACAAGCTTCTCGTTCTCTTTACGCTTCTTGGAGTCTCCAGTAGTACGAGTGCGGTTAAGCTTCTGATACATATTGCCAAGAACTTCAAGAAGATCTTCAACAGTAGCATTTGGGTTCTCTGCCTGAACAGCTTCGATAAATTCATCTGAATATGCTTCAACATAATTACGGACGATAGCGATTGCTGCCTTCTGAGTAATAGCATTCTTAGTAGTCATACTAGCCTTCTTTCTTTGATTGGGAGTCAGACTCCTTTTGTCTGATTACTCTCTCCCTTTCGTTATATATATAATACCACGATTGAAGGCCAATTGCATACGAAAAATTTTGAAAGCTGGTTAAAAAAAATTGTTTCAAATTGTACACAGAATTGCTATGCAGGTGCTAATTATGAAGCGCACTCCCAATATAAAATATACTATTAAATTTTAAAACCCCAACATAAAATACACTATTAAAACTCCAACTAAAATACATTATCAAATTTTTTTAAAAACCTCGACTAAAATACATTATCAAATTTTAAACCTTTAAACACATTATCAAATCTTAAACTTTTAATTAAAAATCTTAAACCTTAATCAAAATACATTATTAAACCTTAAAAACCCTAATTCTACTATGTCCATTACATTTTTTAAAATATTTATGTCCTTCTCTTACTATTTTTATCATATAGACTTTTTATCTAACCTTTCCCCTGTTATCTTATTTATTACATTCTTAATTCTATTATTTAATTTTAAACTAATTCATCTCCTATATATATATATATATATATATATATATATATATTAATAATAAATAAAATATAAAATTAACACTATAAACTGCATAATTATATTTCTGGAATATTCTTTAAAATTTCTTTATAAAATTCTATCATACAAATTTTAATAATTGTTTTTGGCTCTTCTATTAATCTATATAATAAAAATAAAATATTATCTATATTTCTTTCATAAGTATGATAATGATTTTCTATTATTATTTTATTTTGTTTAATATAATATTTACAATTCTTTTTAAAATTTTTCATTTTTAAAATCCATTTTTTAAAATTTAAATTTAAAAATCATTTTTTCAAAATCAAAATTTAAAAATCATTTTTCAAAATCATTAATGGATTTTTCAAATTCAAATTTGCTAATTCTTTAATAAATTGAATATTTAATTTGCCCTCTACCATATAATGAATTAATTTCTTTTCTAAAAACTTCCACTTTTTATCTAAAGAATCAATAATATCCCAATATACCTCTTCATCAAAATCATCTTCATACATATAATATAAAAACTTAATATATTCATTTATATAATTACCAAGTTGACTTCTCTTCATTACAAATAATTTAGGATATATAGGTAAAGGATTATATTTTTGCTCATACATTTTATAAAATTCAATTTCAGTCATATTTCTCCTTTCAAAGAAGTTGACTATACTCTTTTATATTCTTTTATATATTCTTTTATATTCTATATAGTCTTTCTCTGTCCAAATTTACTAAACCCTTTGACCAATTTGGACATACCCTTTGACTTTTTTGGACATACCCCTTGGTCCAAATTTGTCAAACCCTTTGACTTTTTTGGACATACCTATCTTATAGACATCTTCCGCACTTTCTCCATTTCCAAATTCATTTTTGGAATTTCATAAAAGTCTCAATATCCTTCTTCATTCTTAATCAAATAACCCCTCTCCTTTAACACTCTCTTAGCTTTTCTAAATGTACTTACACTAATACCAAATTCATTATAAGCTGCAACAGGAGAAACTCAAAACTCATAACCTTCCATATTTTTTGCAAAATATAATCAAACTTCAAATTGAGCAGGAGTTAAATCTCTTAACGCATATTTAATAGACCTTAAATTAATAGCTGCATAATAATTATCTACTAATCTACCATTACATTCTTCCTTATTAATCACAACATATTCCTGATTAGGATTTGAATCAAATTCTACGTTAGTTAGCATTCCCAATACCGATCTAGCAACATTTTAACACCATCTCGTTTATTTTTGTCAATAATTGCCCGCACATTCAAATCCTCATATTTATTTTCTTTATCTTCACTTACTATCTCTTGGTTTAACTTATAAATCATACTATAATTAACATGAATTAAATTATCTTCATCTTTTGTAAACCAACCATATTCAATTAATTTTTCAATATACTTTTCATATTCTTCAATACTTAAATTTAAATAATTTGCAATATCTTTACCATTTAAATAAATTTCTTCTTGACCATTTTCATATAAATAACTCTCTAATATCATATAAAATAAAACTATAGAATACATATTAATATCATTAAAAGTTCTTAACATAATATAAACAACTAATAGCTGTCCATCTTGTAAATCTTGTTTACTTAAATCAATTTCCACTATAGTTCTCCTTTATCTACTGCATCTAAAAGCTCTAGAAATTCATAATCAACTTCTAATTCTCCTTTATCATTTCTAATTAACCATCCTTCTTCCTGTAACATACCCACTATATCATCATACATCTCAGAAGGATTTCTACCATCTCTTCCACTAATTCCTTGACCTATATATAAAGTTTTAATCTCATCTTCTTTCATTCCAAAAATAAAAGAAAACAAAATTCTATAAGCATCATATCCAGAACTATAATCATTCATTAATCTAATTACACTTCTAGCTATATTAGCATTCTTCTCTTTCTCTCTAGCTTTTACAAGCAATTGTTCATATCTATCTTGTTCTGCAAAAGCTTTCTCTAAACTTTGTATAACTTCTTTAAATTCACTAACCATAAATATATCCTCCGCGGGACGATGCTATATTTCACTTTTAGCAACTTGAATATTTCATTTTATACTTCTTCAATTTTAATTTGATATTTACCAAGAACCTTTTTATCCTTAACAATTATTCATTCGTATTCGTCTAAACTCTTGTATAATTTAACATCAGTAACTCTAGCTTCTAACTGATATATGTCTAAAATATCATTAACTGCTTGCTCTTTCCGCACATATTTTCCTAAAAAATCTTTATTATTGTATAAAGAATACATTTTCATAATAATCTCCTAAAAGAAAAAGGGAGTATAAAACTCCCCTTTTACCGCACATTTACTCTATTTACTATATTTTGTTTACAACCTTTAAATTCCCCATGTTTCTTAATAGTAGCTCTAATTCTAATATCACTACCTTCTTCAATCTCTTGGTAAGAATTTGTAAACCAAATATAAATATTTCCATCATTATCTAAAAACTCATATCGAGTTCCAACCCCATAATAACCTTCAAATTCACTAACCTTTAGAACCTTACAGTCAAACTCTAATCTTTCTTTAACTTTTCCTACCCATTCACTACCCCTGTAAATAGCAAGCAATTTTTCTTTCTCTGCCTTTTCCGCATCTAACTTACTTTGCCATTCATCAAGAGAATAAATAGGAGTAATTTCTACAACTCCAAATCCATATTTAAAATGCTTTCTTTCACAAAGAATTACCTTAAAACGGCCAATCTCTCCAACGTACTCTCTATGCCAAAAAGAAATAGAACCATCATGAGTCTTGCACTCATAATAACCATCAGAGATAATTTCTCCCTCTTCAAGATATTGAGAAAGAATATCAAATTGTTTTACTGAAAGACCCCTCTCCCCGCAATGACCATTTTCATCCACAAGAGATTCGATAATTTTTTCTGCAAAAGTCATTTGATATCCTTTCTCTTTTTCTTTAATTATATTTTACTATAATCAAGAAACAACTGACTATATATTAATTTTATCAAGACACTTAAAATAACATTTCACAAAAATAATAAATAAAATTAAACCAAGAAGACACAGCCCAATAAAACCAATCATATTAAATCCCAACTTTCTGCTCAATATATTCAATATCATTTATTTTATTTTTATCAATCTTTCCAATAACTATATCTACATCATCTTTCCTCTTTATTAAAACAACTTTATTTTCATCTTGCAAACTTTCTTCAACTACAATATCAAAACAATCATCTTCACTATAAATAGTAAAAAGATTCATTTTAATACTCCTGTTCAATAAGCTCGGCAATTTCACTTAAATTCTTTTGATGTTCAACAATCTCATAAGCAATTCTTACAATTTCACTTTTATAACTCTTATAAAAACTTACAAAGATTTGACCGTCGATATTTCCAAAACCCCGCACATAATAATCCTTATCAGCTTTAAAACCAATATTCTCCATCTCTTGGTTAAAAAATATCTTATAATAATCTTCAGCATTATAAGTAACTAATGACTTAAGTTCAACTTTTCCAATTTCAAAATGAGTTTTACCCTCAAATTGCTTTAAAAGAATATTCGCCATAATTAAACCTGCCAATCTCCAACAATAGTGCGGATTATCGTTTCATCTCCGTATTCATCTTTATAACTAACCATCGGCAACTTTTCAAGAATTCGTTGCCATGTCCCGCAAGTTACTCCTTTCTTATATTGTCTCCCAATAGCATCAAGAGCTTTAATATAAGCATTTATCTCACAAAAAACTTCAATATCTTTTATATCTCCATGATAAACAGTATAAAGATACTGAGCATTAGCAAAAATTTCTCTTGCGGCAAAAGAATGTTTAAGAACTTTAATAGCAATTTTTTCAAATTGGTCTTCAGCTTTAAAATATTTCTTGCCAAAGAAAAACTTCATGCTCTTATCTATTACTTTTCCTTTCTCTCACTTTCTTATTATAGTATATCAGAAACATCTTCCAATTGTCCAAAAAATTTTTCCTCAATTCTAATTTTTATTTTTGACAATCTTCTAAAACATATTTTATAATATTATCCAATAGGCAAAAGAAAGGAGCTATTCCTGTGATATATATAACTGGAGATTGCCACAGAGAAGTTCTCCAAAGATTTAGTTATAATAAACATTCATTTCTTAGAAACTTAACCGCAAATGATACTATCTTTGTTTTAGGAGATATTGGTCTATATTGACCTGGATATGAAAAAGAAACTAAATATCAATTAACTAATATTAATAAACCTTGAAAAACAATATTTATAGCGGGTAATCATGATAATTATGATTTTATAGAAACTCTACCAATAGTTCAACCAAACTTTTTAATTTCTGGAACTATCAGACAAGATGAACAATTTTATTGAATAGATAAATCTTGTATTTTACAAATAGATAATAAAATAATTCTTTGCATAGCAGGAGCGAAATCTCACGATTCTAAATATATATTTGAAAAAGAAGAAAAATCTTCTATAAAAACAGCAAAAAGAAGAAATTTACCATATAGAATAAATCATGTAAATTGGTGGAACCAAGAGAAAATAGATATAGAGGATGTGCGGGCAACCCTTGAAAATTATGGTTCAAACAAAATTAATTATATTATGTCACACGATGCTCCCGCACATTTCAATAATATAGCTAAAAAAATAGATACATATAATGATTATAAAGATAATGAAGGAGAGCTATTTCTTGAAGAACTAAATCAAACATTGGATTTTGACTATTGGTATCACGGACATTATCATTTTGAAGATTATACCTATGAAAATCATATATGCGTTTATCATTCTATTTTACCAATTGAATAAAATTTCTTATTCTCAACTGTTCAATTTTCATTATATAATATAATTGTCCAAAGGGGAGAGGATAAAACACAAAAGGTGTTTGACCCGCAGGACACGAAAGGAGCCGTTATGGCTAAGAAATTTAATGTTACCCGCAAGGACGCTCTCAACCAGATTATTGCTTTCGCTCGTGAGAATGGTTATGACAACGCAGATGTTCTTGAGGTTGTTGATAATATGCTCTCTAAGCTCCAGACTACCGCTACCAAGAATACTGGCGAGACCGTAGCCCATCGTCAGAATGCTAAGCTCTTGGAAAAGAATCTTCATCTTTTTGAGGGTGAGGACGTAGCTCTTACTGCTCGTGAGTTTGCTACTACTGCAAAGGATTTTCCAGTTGACAATACTGGACGTCCTTCTGTGCATAAGGCTACTGCAATTCTCGTACAGGGAATTAACGATGGTATTCTGACTAAGGTGGCTCCTGAGAAGAAGTCTCAGCCTATGCGTTATGCTCTTAAGCAGGACTAATCTTTATTAAGAGAAAGGAATTTATGCATCCTCCTTGATGATTTACTTAGTCCTATTGGCTTTCAACCTAAGGAGCAATGATATGCATCCTCCTTGATAATTTTTTAGCGTCTCAGTTAGGAAGTTGTTTTAAGATAGTCCGGACCCTGTCTTAAAACCCAGCTGAGACGCCTTATTTTTTTTATTTTCAACTGTAAAATTAAAATGATATAATATAATTGTCGAAAGGAGAGAACAAGATGTTCTATATTGATGAGAATGACTATCCTGAGAGCTATAGTGAAGAAATTCTTAAATATCAAACAAAAATTCTTGAAGTTGTAAAAGCCTTCAACGGAGAAAGGATTGATATGTTTGAAAAATCTATTTCTATTGTCTTTGGACAGCGTATTCGCATTGAATATGACTGGGTAGGACATCGTGGAAAACTTTTCCTTGCGACTCGTGAAGATGCTTTTGCACAAAACATCTATAATGAAGATATGTACTGGGATTCTTATGAAGAGGATTATGACCATGACAGGTATTAATACTGAAATATATCCAGATTCTTACGACAATAACATAAATGCTTTCTCTTATCTTTCAATCATTAAATCGTTGTATGAATCTGAACCTAATATAGAGTCTAAATCTATAATTGAAACTCTTATCAATAAAGCTGAAAAAGAAAATATTTATATTCGTTTTGGTTGGATTAATCATGAACATGAATATTTTCTTGCAACTAAAAATGATGCATATGATGAAATTGCATATTTACTATATGATTGTGAGGGATAATAATGGGATTTGAGTTTGGTTTTTCCACCCGTACATATGATGAAAACCACGAATATATTAAAGATATTTTTTGGTTTTTATGCGGTTGGGAAAATATAGACCTTTATGAAGCTCTTTCTGAACTTTCTAATGAAGGTTATATTTGTGCTTTTTCTGATACTGATATTGATTGTCACATCCCAATCGAAAATCTTGCATTTATAGAGACTCTTTATACTCGTCTTTATAATAATCCTCATTATGTTGTATATCATAAACTTCTTGAACTTGAGAAAGATGATTTTGCACAAGAGTATTTTGATAATCTTACTATAGGTCAAAAAGCTGCATTTTATCTTTGCTTTTATTTTGATGACCCTAAGATTATAGCTTTTACTCGACTTCTTGTTAGAAAAATTGAATATGAAGGTTATTTTATTGTAGAATCTCTTTATGAAGCTTTTCAAAAAGCTAAAGAAATGAATCTTAAAGAGATTATACTTTATAGAGGATAAAAGTGCGGGCATAGGAAAGCATATAAATATATCTATATAGATTTTGCTATAGTGTATAAAAATAAACGCGGAATATGCCCTTACTTTGCTAAGAAGGTGTTATAATTGAGTTTTGGAATGATTTTTGCATTGTTTATTATTGTCGCTATAGTAATTATAGGTATCCGTGGAGGTGGCGATCCTCCCGCATACTCTTAAATTTTCTTGTCTACTGGTCTAAGAATATTATATAATATACTTATAGAGTGAAAGGAGATATTCTAATGACCAAGGATTTCTTTAAGTATAACCATGTTATTCGTTATGGTAAGCAAGATGTAGATGGTTATCTTAATGGTACTGTTTATATTGAGCCTAAGATTGATGGTACTTCATCTGCTATCTATTGGGATGGACAAGATTTTGTTGTTCAATCTCGCAATCGTATTATTACTCTCGAAAAGGATAATGCAGGTTTTTGTGATTATATTCTTAATATTACTGATGGTGTTGCAGATGTAATTCGAGATTTTTGTAAAGCACATCCTAACATTATTGTCTATGGAGAATGGATTGGTGGCTGTTTTGGGCGCAAATTCATTGGGACTATTAAGTATTATCTTCGTGGTGGTTTTTATGTATTTGATATTCGAGATGCTAATATTGATCGTTCAGATATAGAAGCTTTTACTGTAGACCATAAGGGCTTTTATACTCCTGATGACGATATCTTCGTTGAGCTCCGCAATCTTATTCCAGACAATGTTGTTCCAGTAATTGCTAAGCTTGAAAATCCAACTTTAGATGAACTTCTTCAGATTGTAGAAGATTGTCATTATATTGTTCCTGAAAACGAACATATTGAAGGTATAGTTCTTAAAAATTATGCTTATCGTGATAAATATGGACATTTCCAAATCGCTAAGATTGTCCGTAAGGAATATGCGGAATCTAAAGGACAAAAACCTCATGTAGTAGTTGAGCCTGGAGCAGATGAAAAAGCTATTATTGCTGATTGTATACTCAATGCTAAGCTTGAAAAGACTAAAACTAAAGTTCTTATCGCTCTTGGAGAAGATGAGTGGAAGAATGAAGGTAAGTTTATTGGTTTTTTCCTTAATCTTATTTGGGATGATTTTCTTAATGAAGATTTTGATAATCAACTTCTAAAGCGTTATAACTATCCAACTCTAAATTTTGCTCAGCTTAAAAAGCTTGCATTTATTCGAGGACGAGAGTTTCTTGGACTTTACTAAGAAGGGGTGCTCCGTGCTCTTTCTTTTTACATAAGGATAAAAAATGAATTGATATTGAATATTATTACTTGAATTTTTTATATTTTTATTTGGTATTCTTACACCCGATAAAGATATTCCTTTTTGAAAAATAATATTTTATATTCATGGTGGTATATTTATTTTAATTGAAATAATGTTATTAAGTTATCAAATTTGTATTGATTTAAATATTCCTATAATGAAAGTAGGTTAATATGGCAAGATATGATAATGATTATGATACTCCCAATAGACAAAGAGATTTAGTTCTTAGCGTAAATGAATTCTGTTTCTTACAAAATAAAACAAATGGAACAATTAAAACTTATACTGGTCCTATTACAATGACAATTTCTGGACAGGAAAATCTTGTAATTTTTGATACTAGAACTAAACGTTTTAAAGAAACTCAAGATTTTGATAACGCAAGACAATTATTTATTTCTGCTCCAGAAGGATGGTATATTGTTCTTAAAAATCCTGCTATAGATAATTCTCACCCAGAACAAGCTAAAGCAGTTAATTCTCCTGAACTTGAAATTGGACATAAAATTAATATTCCTGGTCCGACTTCATTTAGTTTATTTCCTGGTCAAATGACTCGTGTAATTCAGGGTCATAGACTTCGTTCTAATCAATATCTACTTGCTAGAGTTTATGATGCGGAAGCTGCCAAGAGTGCAAATGCAACTGTAATTGATGCAGAAGGTAATGAAGTTAAAGCTAAACAAGAAGATTACTTTGTTGGTCAAATGCTAGTTATTAAAGGTACAGAAGTATCTTTCTATATCCCACCAACAGGAATCGAAGTAATTCCTCTAAATAATAATACTTATGTGCGGGACGCCGTAACACTTGAGCGTCTTGAATACGCTATTCTTAAAGATGAAGATGGAGAGAAACGCTATATTCACGGTCCTGCTGTAGTATTTCCTAAACCAACTGAAACATTTTTAACAAATGATAATAAAGAATTAATTTTTAAAGCTCTTGAACTTTCTCCTATTAGTGGTATTTATGTTAAAGTAATTGCTGAATATGATGAAAATGATGTACACCATCCAATTGGAGAAGAATTATTTATTACTGGTAAAGACCAGATGATTTATTATCCTCGTCCTGAACATGCTATGATTCAGTATGATGGTAAATATATGCATCATGCAATTGCTATTCCAGAGGGAGAAGGACGTTACATCCTAGATAGACTTAGCGGAAAGATTAAAACCGTTAAAGGTCCGTTAATGTATCTACCAGATCCTCGTACAGAAGTTGTTGTAAAACGCAAACTTACTTATAAAGAGTGTGAACTTATGTATCCAAATAATACAGAAGTTCTTGCTTATAATACTGGACTCCAAGAAGATGTTAATGATAGAAAATATGCTGCTACAGTAGATGCTTTAACTTTAAATACAGCTACAGCTAGAGCTATCAATCCTTTCCAAATTGATTCTGAATTTAGTAGAGGTACAACTTTCACTAAACCTCGCACTATTACTCTTGATACTAAATATGATGGAGTAGTTACTATTGACGTTTGGACTGGATATGCTATCAATATTATTTCTAAAAGTGGTAAAAGAGAAGTTGTTCTTGGACCGACAACTCGTTTACTAAATTATGATGAAACTATTGAAGCTATGGAACTTTCGACAGGTAAACCAAAAACTACTGACAACCTTTTCCGCACAGGTTTCTTACGTGTCGAAAACAATAAAGTATCTGATATTGTTAAAGCAGAAACTTCTGACTTTGTAGAAGTTAATATTAAAGTTTCTTATTGTGTAAATTTCCTTGAAGAATATAAAGATAAATGGTTTAGTGTTGAAAACTATGTAAAATACTTAACAGACCATATGCGGTCTTTACTTAAACGTGAAATTAAAAAATATTCTATTCAAGAATTTTATAATAATTCTACTGATATTGTGCGGAATATCGTGCTAAATATTAATGAAGATTCTACTACTATTGGTCGTATTTTTGAAGAAAATGGAATGTTTGTTTACGATGTAGATGTACTTTCTATTCATGTTGATCAGTATTTTGCAGATATCTTTGAACGTCATCAAGATGAAATTGTTCAAAAAACCTTAGACCTTGCAAATGCAGAAGCTCAATATGAAGTTTCTAAGAAACTTAATGAGTTTGCACTAAAAGAAGCTGAACTAAGTAATCAAAAACAGCTAAAAATTGCAGAATATAATCATCAAATTGCAATTGACAATATGGATAAAGACAGATTAATTGCTGAAAAACGACATGCAATTGAAAAAGCTGCGGCTCAAGCTAAATATGATACGCAAGAACTTCTTAACGCAATTCAAACAGAAGAATTAAAGAGAAGTAAAGCTCAAACAGATGCAGAAATTAATGAACAGCGTGATATTGCAGCTATTGAGAAAGCTAAACAAGAATCTTATGCTAACACAATTAAAACAATTGTAGAATCTATTGGTCCAGATCTAGTAGCAGCATTAACCGCAAGAGCTAATGCAGATATCCTTGATAGTGCTACTAAACATATGTCTCCATACGCAATTGCAAAAAATGAAGCTGTTGCTGATACTATCAACACTCTTCTTCGTGGAACTACTCTTGAAAATGTTGTAGAAAATATTACTAATTAATTTGTAAATCCAGTCTTTTTATTTTAAGGCTGGATTTTTTTATAGTCATTTTATAGTCTTTTAATTTATAATATTAATAAAGAAAAGGAGAAGAAATGAATGAGTGATTTTTTTAAAATCTTTTTAGTCATTATGATAATGATAATAGAAGGTATTTTGTTTTCTTTCTGTACGGCAATAAAATCAAAGAAAAAAGAGTCATTATATAGATATATTTCTATTCATGGAGGAATATTAATTATAGTAGAAATATTCTTTATAGGATATCTTATTTTTTCTTTATTTCTATAGAAAGGAAATAATATGAACTTTGAGGACTAAAATAGACCATTTAAAATTGACAAGCAACGTATGACGATGTAGATGGATTAAACAAACTAAAGGATGATGAAAATGATTAATAGCAAAGACTATGCAACTACAAAAGAACTAAAAGAAGCAATGACTAATGAATCTAATAAAACAATTTTATCTGCATTAAATAATCAAATATTGGGAATTTCATTTACCATTAGTAATTTAGAAGGTCGTTTAAAATATTTAAATTCAGAAAAAACTCGGTTGGAAAAAATGATATCAGAGTATGAAAATGGTAAAAAAGAAAATACTTAATGTATATTGGATTTTTGATTTTATTAATGTTTTTATAAAGGTTTTTAATTTTATTAATAAGTAAAGAATGTGTAAACCAGTCTTATAAGACTGGTTTTTTTATTTACAACTATTTCTTTTTCATGTTATAATATAGTTACAGAATGAGAGAAGAGAAGGGAAAAACTTATGAGGACTTTCAATCCAGAAGCTCAGTATATTATTACAACTACTGATGGGTCTAAAGTTCAATCTCGTAAATTTAAAAATGAGAATGCTCTTATTCTTTTTGGTAGAACTCTTGCAAATAAAAAGAAATGTACTGTCTATATTAAAGAACATCAAGCTAAAAGAAATTCTTGGCAGTTTTTTAAATAAAACTTTTCAGATGTTCTTTTTTCATGTTATAATATAATTACAAAATGAGAGAAAGGAAATGATATGGCCGCTCGTGAGAATATTATTGAAAAGATTCGCAATCTTCTCAATAAATCCGTTGATAATGGAGCTTCTCCCTCAGAAGCTACTCAAGCAGCTCTCATAGCCCAACAGCTCATTGCTAAGTATGACATTGAAGATAGTGAACTTTATGAAACTATTAATTATGAAGTTATCGAGGTTCAATCCGATCTTACTTATCGTAAATTTAAATATACTCTCGGACAGGTAATTGCAGATAATTATCGTTGTCGTATCTACTGGGAAAAGTGGGGTCGTAAGCATAAGGCTGTCTTTGTTGGCCGTAATCTCGATGCTAACGCGGCAGCTATTGTCTATAACAAAATGTATGCTTGTGTAAATGATTATGCTAATAGTGAATCTCGCAAGTATCGTGGACAAGGTGGAGGTCTTTATGGAGCTTATTATAATTCTGCGGCTATAGCTTTTATAGATGGCATTCGTGCAGAATTAGAAAAGCAATGTGAAGAACTTATGCTTATTCGTTCCCAAGAGGTAGATGAAGAATTTGAAAATATTACCGCAGGTTGGGGTAAAATTAAAAATACTTCTCTAACTAATGCTGGTTTTTGTAATTATGAACAAGGCGTTCAAGCAGGACGAGATGCTATCCGTGCGGGACGTCTCAATGCAGACACTACTAAATCACTAGGAGCTTAACCATGAATAATATAGCTATTAAGGTACTGTTTTATGGATTGCTTATTTCAATGGCTATTATTGGAAGTATTGGAATTTTTTTAGGTATTAAATTTGAAATTTTTGTTATTATGACTATTATTGTTGATATTTCTTTGGGTACTGCTTATTTAATTGTAAAACATTATGAAAGGAAGAATAACATTGAGTATTAGTAAAAGATATTCTCATGTTGTTTATGATAAAATAGTGAATAAATACTATTTTGTTTTACCTGATGGCTCGGATAGAGAAATTCCTTATATTAATTGAGTTGAAAATGTTGATTGGCGAAAAATTTATATAGAGTTATATAGACTAATTATAAATAAAGACCCAAGAGTACAAGAATTAGATAAGATGGAAGTGCGGGAAATCTGTCAACTATTTAACATTCATCTTTAAGGAGATTTTCATGAGTATCATAAATTTTGGTAAAGAAACTCGTTTCGCGATTACAGTTGTTGATCACTTTATTGACGATATTGCTTGGATTGGTAATTATAATTTCAGAGTTGATGTTGATGAATTTTTTAAAGTAGCTGACAATACTAATTATAATAATGGTTATGGAACCAGTTATATTCCTATAGACCTTATGATTGTTTTTAAGAATGGAGATTCACTTCACCGTTTTGAATATGATGGAAGTGAACGTTGGAGGTTTTATCCTAGTCTTACTAAGCCAACGTCTCTTCATCATTTTAAGATTGATAAATTTACAGATGTTAAATATTGTGAGAAATTAAATGAATGCGTACTGTAAAACTTGTATCTTCTTTAAAAAAAATTTTGGAAAAGAAGAAAAAGGTGAATGTCATAGGTTTCCTCCACAGTTTGCAATAGGTAAATGTGGATATACAATATCTAAATATTATAGATTTCCTGAAGTATGAAAATTTGATTGATGCGGGGAGTGGTCTGAAAAATGGGACAAGTAGGATTGCCTTTAATGAAAAATTTTTATGCTGGCGGTGAAGATATCAGCGATGAAAAACTAGCTTCTACTATTACAGATAAACAAATTATCTTTAAAGGTAAAATTTTTGATCTTGAAAGGAATACTGTACGACTTCCGAATAAGAAAGAAACTATTCGAGAAATTGTTAAACAACCAAATGCAGTTGGTATTTTTGCGATAACTAAAAATAATAGAATTGTTTTAATTCGACAATATCGAGCATCAGTTGATAGAGTTGCGATTGAAATTCCCGCAGGAAAAGTAGATAATGGAGAAACTCCTATTCAAGCTGCCCGCAGAGAATTTTTAGAAGAAACTGGTTATCAGGCTGAACATATGCAATATTTAACTACAATTGCTTCTTCTATTGGTTTTACAGGAGAACATATTGATATTTTTTATGCAAATAATTTAAAATTTATAGGTTCAAATCCTAATAATAGTGAATTTATTGATATTAATTTAATTCCTTATCACCAAGTTAAAACAGCTATTAAAGAACATAAAATTATTGATGGAAAAACTATAGCTGCTTTTCTTTATTTTAATAGTTTTTTGTGCATAAAAGAAGATAATGATATCTTTTAATAATTAACTGCTAAGATTTTATTCTTGGCAGTTTTTTCTTTTTTATGATATAATATTATTAAAGTAAAAGAGAAAGAAAGGATTTCTCATGGGTGTTACACTTTTTACCGTTCTTGAAGAGCACTATGTTAATAATAAAAACAATTGGGGACATGGTTCTCATTATGTAACTACTCATGGAATATTTTCTACTATTGACGCCGCGAATGAATTCGTTCTTGAACTTGCAATTGATGAATATCTTTCTGAAGATGAAGAACATTATAGTTGGGAATATCGTGTCGGTCATGGATGGGATACTGATATAGATTGCGGAACAATTATTCTTCAAAATGCACATTCTTTCTTTAAAGCTTGGGTTGAACGTACAACTTTTATGGATTAGAGGTTAAATGAATAAGTGAAATAAATGAGCAGCTATATTATTGATTATAGCTGCTTTATTAATATCTGTATATCCTATGATTAATTTTATAAACACAAAACAATATCAATATACTTATATAGAACAATCTCAAAATATAAATAATAAAGAACAACAATTAGTAAATGCAGTCGAATATAATAGATTATTAATTAATAACTATCAAATTAATAATACTCATATGGGTGGAAAGGACGAAACAAATGATGATATTATTATTTCTAACCTTGATCCGCAATTCCTAGATTATAAAGAACAATTAAATGAAGTAATTACAATACTTGAAATACCGTCTCTAGGAATTAAAACACCAGTTTTTCATGGAACTGATGAAGCTACTTTAGCAATAGGAGCTGGTCATGTAGATTATACTGCTTTACCTATTGGTGGAATAAATTCAAGGTGTGTAATAGCCGGACATTCTGGTATGCGGAATCTTGAAATGTTTGATAATATTAGAAAATTAAAAATAGGAGATAAAATACTTTTCCATACTCTTGGAGATATATATTGTTATTCTGTATGTCAAATAGATGATATGATAGAACCAGAAAAATTAGAAGAATTGATTCAACCAATAGAAGGAAAAGATTTAATTAGTTTATTTACTTGTACTCCGTATGGAATAAATTCTCATAGACTAATTATTACCGCGGAAAGAGTACCATTTATTCAAAATGACAATTCTTTACAGTTTAGAGATAATAATAATTATTTATATCTCATTACTCTTATAGTAATTATTATATTTTTGATTTGAAAAACAAGATAGTTCTTGATAATTTTTTAAAATTGTCAGGAGCTATTTTTTTATGTTAAAATATTATTAAAGAGAAAGGGGATGTAATGGCTACTTATGTTGTTTCAGATATTCATGGATATTATTTCAGGTTTTTAGATTTACTTAAAAAGGTTAATTTTAATGATAACGATGAACTTTATGTTTTAGGAGATATTATCGACCGTGGACCGCATAACGGTGAAATGTGTCAATGGGCTATAAATCAAAAATCAAATGTACATTTTCTTCTTGGTAATCATGAAGATATGATGTTATCTGTTCTAAATGGATATTCATATTCTAATAATATTATGTCAAGTTCTGATAGTGTTATTTGGGCTCGAAATGGAGGATATAAAACTTATTTTGATTTAATGGAAATGTGGAACGAACAAGAAATTATAGATTTTGTATCATGGGTGCGGGAATGGCCAATGTTTTATGATATAAACGTTAATAATCGTCGTTTTCTTCTTGTTCATGCTGGATTAGCTTTAAATGGCGTTAGAATGTCTGATGATAACTATAAATATGGTCGTCAAGATATGATACAGATTCCAGATTTTCCCGATCAATATGCACAATCTCTTTTGTGGGTAAGAGATAATTGGTTTTATAACACAAAAAAACTTCCTTGTGATGTAATATTTGGTCATACTCCTACTAATTTTATTTATGAAAATGTAAATATTATTTGGTTTGAAGAAGATTTAGAATTTCTTAAAAATCAACAAGGTTTAGAGTTTGAAGGTGAACCAAAGAAAATTTTACATATTAATAAGCAAAAACATGCCATAGATACTGGTCGTAGTATTATGGGAATGCTTAGACTTGATGATATGGAAGAATTTTATAGTGATATTGAAGAGGTAGATGAAGATGCTGAGTAGTAATGTAGATATTGTGACCTTTGAAGTAATAGTTATTTAGTTTCTTAATGGGGACTAAGTATTTAAAACAAAAAGGAGAAACAAATGAGTGATAATGATATTGTTTTTAATCCTAAGCATTATGTTGAGGGACGAAAATATGAACCTCGTAAAGTTATTATGGATTGAGGTTTAAATTTTTATTTAGGAAATGCTCTTAAATATATTTCAAGGGCTGGCCGCAAAGAAGATACAATTACAGATTTACAAAAAGCTAAACAATATATTGATTTTGAAATTGAAAGACTACAAGAGATAAAATTTTGGGATAATAAAGAATAATTTCCTTGTCTCTTGGTATTTAAAAATGATATAATATTATTAAAGAAAAGGGAAAGGAGTTTACTGTGGAGCTTAAAAAGAATCATTATTATCTTTATGAAAATAAGATTTATCGTTATCTTGGCAAGACTACTTTTCCAAGTGGATATGCTCTTTATTATTTTGAGAATGATAATTTTGGTAGTCTTACTCTTGGAGAAGAAGATATTATTAATATTGCTGAATATTAATACTTTACAACTTTTTCTATTTTAGATTATAATATAATTATAAAAAGAGAAAGGAAATACATGTTAACTCCGCGAATTGCACAAACAATTGAAGATTATCTCCGTAGTCAGCTCGCAAATATTAATTTTGATGAAATTTGCTGGTCTGATTATGATAATTCTTGTGCTGATTTTATGAGGGAAAATTTGCCTGATTGTTATAGTGTGCGGGCTGGGGCAAGCAAGTGTGTCCTTTTCTTTCAAAAGATTTCTAATCTTGGATATTGTGTAAAGATTCCTTTTCTTGGCTATGAGTCTGAGGATGAAAATGGAGAATTATATCGTGATAGTTATGAGCGTGCCAATTTTATTTTTGGGGCTTGGAGTGGTTATCGTGAAGAGACTTCTCCATGGGACTATTGTAATGTAGAAGCTTTTATAAGCAATAAAGCTAAAGAATGGCATATTGATAATTTCTTTGCTAGCACCTATTATCTCTGTGAAATTAATCACCATCCTATTTATGTATCAGAGCTTGCAGGAAATACTATGGAATCTAATTGTGATTATTATAAGTCTCCAACTTATAATGATTCTTATAATAAGGGATTAGAATTAGAGAATTATTTTCTTGATAATTATTCTCTAGGATTTTTTGTAGATAATTATGGAGAAGAAGCTGTAAAGCGTTTCCTCTCCTTCCTTGATAGGTTTAATATTGGAGATTTGTATGAAAATAATATAGGTTTCCGAAATGGATTTATTAAGCTTATTGATTATAGTGATTTTAATGATTAGTCGTGATTTATCCGAATAGAAAGAGGTTTTAATATGAAGTGGAATACTACAGCTCCTAAAAAGACCTTCGCTACCTATGAGGGTGGTAAAGCTTATCAGCACACTCTTGAAGATGAATGGTCTAATTTTATTTTTTCAAGTTATCTTGGAGATTCATATTATGAGTCAGAAGAGCGTGTTCAAGAGCGTTATATTGAACTAACTGAACAAATTATTGCTAAGTATGGACCAGAAATTGCTGGTAAGATTGCTCAATTTAGTCGTAATGAACTTGGACTTCGTAGCATTTCTCAGCTTACTATGGCTATGATTAATGATAAAAAGTTCAATGGAAAGCGTCAGCTTTTTGCTAAATATTTCCATCGTCCTGATGACATAGCAGAAATTCTTGCTGCTATGGATATGCTTGGTCAACACTGGTCACACGGCTTTGTTCGTGGTGCTGGAGATTATCTTTCTACTCTTAAAGAGTATCAGCTTGCCAAGTATAAAATGTTAGGAAAGAAGTACAATCTTTATGATTGTATTAATATTTGTCATCCTAAATCTAAGGCTATTACTGCTTTTAAAAAAAATCAAATTGATGCTCCTGATACTTGGGAAGTAAAAATCTCAACTGCCAAGAGTAAAGATGATAAGAATAAAGAATGGGTACGTCTTGTGCGGGAAGGCAAGCTAGGATATCTTGCTCTACTTCGTAATCTTCGTAATATTATTGAAGCTAATATTACAAATGCAGATATTCAAAAATATCTTGTCCCGCAACTAACCAATGAGACTGCTATTAAACGTAGTCTTATATATCCATATCAAATCTATAACACTTATATGGCAATTAAAAATGCTGGATATGTTAATACTGCTATTATTAGTGGTCTTGAGCAAGCATTTATTTGCTCTTGTGGGAATATGCCAGACCTTAATCATAGTGCTATTATTCTTGACGTATCTGGTTCAATGGGAGATAAAGTTAGTAAACAATCTAATATAACTATTAAACAGCTTGGAGCTTGTTTTGCTGCTGCTATTTATCTAAGTCAACCAGATGTAACTTTTATTAAGTTCGGTAATACTGCTCTTGAAAAGACCTTCCGTAAAAATATTACTCCATTTGAAATTATTAATCAAATGTGTGCTAATGATGATTGTGGATATGGAACTTGCCTAGGTTCAGCTTATCAGATTTTAAATCGTAAGTATGATAATATCTTTATTATCTCTGATATGCAAACTATGGACGTAAATGAATGGGGAGGCCGTGGATGGTATCAATCAGTCTCAACTTCTCAAGTTTATCATGAGTATATTAATAAATATGGAACTCCAGAAGTTTATAGCTTCGATTTAGGCCATTATCATACTACTTCTCACAGTCCAGCAGACAATATCCATCTAATTACTGCGCTTAATGATAAGGTTTTTAAGTTTATTGAAATTCAAAAAACTGAAAAGAACCTTATTCGTTATATTATTGAAAACTACTAGTTTTCTTTCTTTCTTTCTTTTCTCTATTCCGTATTTCTTTTATGAAGTGCGGAATTTTTTTTGACAATTTTTCTAAAAATATGTTATAATTATATTAAGAAAAAGGAGGAATTATGAAATTCAATCTTGATACTTGTATGAGCAATGTAGGCTTTAGAATGTACACAGACCTAAAAGATTTTGAAAACGATATTGAACAAATGATTCCTCTTAAAAATGTGCGGGCAAGCGATATAGATAATCTTCTTGAAAGTTATGGATTAAGATATTACGATCTCCCGCAAACTATAAAAGATAAAATTGATGAGATAGATTTAATGGACTAAGAGGTGTTGCCGTTGTTGCCGTTGTTTCCTATAGACTGTCTTACAGATATTGATAAAGAAACTATTAATGAATATTTAAAAGTAAATGGTTTTAATTTAATTAATTTAGAAAATGTATTAAATAATTGGAATAAAAATAAGTTAACTTTATTTAAAGCTTTAGGGAAACAATTAAAAATTTCTATCCCTATTGAAACAAGAGTCAGAAATAAATATCTTATACAAAAACTTAAAGATTATTATTCTTATCCAGCTTCTATTTATTATGATTTCGATAATTTTATTCCATCAGATATTTTATTTATGATGCGACAAAACCCGTCTCAAGTTATTAGTGATTATCATTTAACTAATGAGTTTATTAAAGATAGTTTTCTATTTTTTTTAAATTCTGATTCAATTCCCGCGCCTTCTTATTTTACATTTCTTCGACTCTTGGATTATAAAGATGTATTTAATAATTATTATAATAATATTCTTGATGAATCATTAATATTTACCCAAGAGGGAAAGAAAGATTTAATTATTAAAAATGGAACTAAGATTATGCGAGCAATCAGAAAAGTATTAGAATATTATAATTATTCTAATATGAGACTCTTTGAAAAATGGAGAGATGATATTTCTATTATCCGCACAACTACACATACTACTTCAAATTTAATTATTTCAATTCATCCAATTGACTTTATAACTCTTAGTGATAATAATAGTAATTGGACTTCTTGCTTAAACTGGGAAAGAGAAGGTTGTTATAGTAATGGTACTATAGAATTACTTAATTCAAATATGGCTGTAGTATGTTATATTGAAAATCCTAATACTAAATATTTTATTAATCCTAAAAGTTCTCAATATATAGCTCCCAACAAGATGTGGAGAACTATTGGCTATATTCATAAGAAAATTATTCTTATAGGTAAAAGTTATCCATTTTCAGATGATGATATGTCTCAAAGATGTTTAAAAATTTTAGAAAATTTAGTTTATAAAAATTTAAAATGGAGATATCATTTTCATAACCAAGAGTACAAAGATACTGTTTATTTTGAAAATAATAATGACTTACATCATGGATCAATGGAAGAAATTAAATATATGATTGATAGCTATGATAAAGCCTGTCTTGGTAATCATATATTTTTAGGAAGTAATAATTTATATAATGATATTGTAGCAGACCCTCTTAATAAATATTATTGTTCTAGAAATAAAGTAAATGGTAATTTATTTTTAAATGTCTCTGGCAAGTGTTCTTGTCTTATTTGCGGGGAAGTTATTGATGAATATGGCTCTTCTAAAATTTGTCCAAAATGTCAAGAATTGTATATGTGCGGAAATTGTAGAAAGGTAGATAATCATTATAAAAAAATATATAAATTATCTATTACAGCCCCGCGTAGAAATTATTCTTATGTTGGAGATGCTTTTATAAATAATAGAGATACTATTACTCTTTGTAATGAGTGTTTAGAAGATATGATTCATAAAAAATATTTATCTATTTTTAAACATGATAAAAATGTATTTTTAGCTTTTAATAAAGAATTTCCAAATGTTATAAAAGGTCCTTTGATTCATTACGTTCATCATGAAAAACTATATTGTGTAAATGCAGATATAGAACTTACTTATTTTCAATATTGGTATATTGAACACTTTCTATTTAAAGATTATTTCTTCAATGTGAATGAAAAGCAACTTTTAGAAATGAAAAAAGTTTTAGATGCTAATACTGAATTATTAACACTTGATAATATGAAAAAATATTCCCAATTAATTTGGGCATTTTAAAAGAAAAAAGTGACTATTATTTTTAATATAATTATATTATTTAAAGAAAGGACGTGGTATTTTTGTTATTTTATAAATTAAATACAGATATATCTACTGACAAGGATGGTAATTCTAAAGTTAAAGTAAATATAAAAGATTCCAACGGTAATGATTTTGAAGCCACAGAAGAGGGAAATGATTTACTTCAACTATTTGAGAAAATTATGAAAGATTTTGATGATGTAAATATTAAGACAGGGGAAGAAGAAGAGAAAGTTGCTGCTCCTGATAATTCAGTTGAAACTTTACTTCGTCATAGAAATATTGAACTTAGAACAAAAAATGAACAGCTTCAACAAGAGGTTATTAAATTAACACGAGAAATTAATAGACTAAATAAACTTCTAGAAGAAGAAAAAACTAAAAATGTAAGATTTACTACGCTATCTCCTACTTTTTTAATGGATGAATTAAATAAAAATAAAACTAATGATGTGTACTTTTTTTAACAGGAATTTTTTAATAAAATAAATAAATAAATAAAAGAGAGTAAAAAGCCATTCTCCCGTAGGAGAGTGGCTTTTTTTGTTTAAAGGAGGAATTTATGCAATTAGCTATTCCATTCCAAGCGAATGGAAAACTTAACAATAAAGCTGACGAATTTATAATTGATTATGATTCAAATAAAAATCAATATCAAAATTTAGTTAATTTTATTACAGCTTTTCCTAATAAAGTTATTAATATAAACATAAAATCTGAAATTAACTTTAAAGAATTAGAAGCTTTAAATAAAATAGGTAAAATTAAAATAATTTTAAATCCAAAAAAATGAGCATTGTCCGCGCAATTTGTAGAGAAAGGTATTGATTTTTATTTTAAAAAAGAATTAATTCCTTGTAATTTTTATCAATTACATTCTATCTTATCTCTTGGTGTTTCAGATATTTATATACAAGATGATTTATGTTATGAAATGGATAATGTTAAGAGCTATTGTAGACAATATGGAGTAAACTTAAGAGTTGTTTTAAATACAGTACCTCATTCAATGCTAATTAACCAAGAGGAAAAGAATATTGTATTTTATAGACCTGAAGATACATATTTTGATTGATATTTTGATATTGCGGAATTTGATGTTACAACTCAAGATAATAAAATAAATTGGAATTTATTAAATGTTTTATATGATACTTATTTTATAAATAAAAGATGATATGGCAATTTACAAGAAATTATTAAAGGCTTACCATTTGAGGTTTATAATAAATCTTTAATTCCTGATTTTAATGAGTGTAAATTAAATTGTAAAATGAAATGTAGAAATAGACATTCTATTTGTAATAAATGTAATCAATTTTTAGATATATCAAATCTTTTGGTTGCAAAAGATATAAGATTTGATTTTAGTTAACTTGGGCATTTTTGAGAAAAGAAGAGTGCGGAAAATATATTATTTTTAGACAAATAAAATACAAGGAGTAGAAAGGAGTTAATATTGGATAGTAGTACAACATTTATTAGTAAAGCTGGATTACAACGTTTTTATGCTAGAATCTATGAAGTTTTTGCTAATAAAATTCATACTCATGTTGGTACTGATGTAGATGCAGCTACTACGACTGTTCGTGGTACTGTTCAACCAGATGGGACTACAATTGATGTTACTGCTGCTGGTGTAATTAGTGCTAAGACTGCCACAGGAAGTGCTAAAGGTATTGTACAACCAGATGGTACTTCTATTAATATTAATAATAATGGAACAATTAGTGTTCCTGACGCTAGTATGAGTCAGAAAGGACTTTTATCTTCTAGTGATAAAACTAAGTTAGATGGGGTTGCAACAGGAGCTACTAAAACAGAAGTTACTGATACTACTACTTTAACTATTACTGATAGTGCGGGAAGTACATCTACTTTTTCTGGTATGACTGAGGCTGAAAGAAGTAAATTATCTGGAATTGGGGATAATGCTAATAATTATAGTTTACCTACAGCTACATCAGATACTCTTGGTGGAATTAAAGTTGGTAATCATCTTTCAATTACAAACGGTGTTTTAACAATTGCTGATACTGTAGCATTAGTTTCTGCTTTATCTGGCTATGTTACAACAACTGCTTTCGATACTTTTAAAACAGATGATTATAATGTTTTTAAATTAGCTCGTGAAACTAATTTTGGTGAAGATATTGGAGATGGACTTGCTGTCTCTCCTTCAAAGAAATTAGTAATTGATACTAACTTTCTTGGAGATTATATTTCAGAGCAGTTTACTCCAGGTGTTGTAGTTCCTACTTATAATAGTAAGACAGGACAATATACAGGGATTTCAGAATGACTAGCTAGTACACTTGAGGAAGATGAACATAAAGATGAAATTTATACAACTCGTATTCCTAAATGAGATACTAGTCATGATGTAGTTTGTGTTAAAACTGATGATAATGCTGGTCTTAGTGTGACACCTTCAACAGAAGCTTTTGCGGGAGCTGATGATTATAAAAATTTACCAGCTTTTAAAATTTGAGAAGTTAATGGTGGTTATAGTGGGACTGGTATTCCATATGTAACAGCATTTAAAGGTCGTGACTCTTGGTTTAGTAGAACTGGTGAAAATGGAGATGTCTGGATTATGACCCGTATACTTTGGTATAAATGGGAAGAAGATGAAGATTATCAATATATTTCTATTTCTGCTAGTCCACAAACAGGATTTATTCCTGAACCTGGTGCTGTATTAGCAAATGGACAGCTAAGACCATTCATTCTTAGAGCTAAGTATCCTATTGGAACTTACAACGGAAAGATTGCTTCTATCTCTGGTGTTATGACAAGAGTAAGAGATATTTCTTATAATACTTTAATTACTTTAACAGCAGCTAAAGGTGCAGCTTATGGTAGTTTATCTGTTGATGACTTATGGTATTTTAAGACAATGATTCTTATTAAATATGCAACAAAGTCTTCACAAACAGTTTTCCCTGGATGTACAAGTCATTATTTAACTTATTATCCTGTTATTGATGAAACAGATGTAACTCATGTTACTTTATCTACTGCTAATGCTGCAAATATTCCTGTAGGAAGTACAATTTGTATAGGTACCTCTGATAGAGGTGGACAGATTATTAATAATGCAAAAGTAATTTCTAAAGAAACTACAGCAGATGGCGTTGCATTAAATCTTAATACTACAACACCTTTTAGCACATTAACGACACATAGAGTAGATACACTACCTTGGTACTGTGGTTCTTGTGACGAAGTACTTGGTAATGATGGTTCACCTACTGGTGATATGAATGGTAAAGAGCCATTTATTCTTCAAGGTATTGAATATATGGTTGGTGCTTGAGAAATTTCAACTGATATTATGTTTAATTGAGCTGATGGTGAAGGACATATATTAGTTGGTAAAGACCGTTCTACTAAGGTTTCTGGTAATTCAACAGGATTTATTGATACTGGACTTAAAGTAGGACAAGGTTCAAATGATGGATGGGTATATCCAACAGATTTTACTCATCTAGATGGATTAATTATTACGACTAATACTGGTGCAAGTCAAACTACTGGTGTAGGAGATGGTAATTGAACTTATAAGACTGGTACAACTCAAACAGGACTACGCGAGTTTCGGGCTTTCGGTGACCTCAGCAGTGGTGGTCTTGCAGGTGCTTCTTGCTTCGACTCGCGTAACGGGCTTTCGTACGCGGGCTGGGTCAATGGCGGGCGCCTTTCCGGAACAGATACTTATGGTACTTGGTCTAATAGTTAATTTTTAGTAATATAGGTTTAGACATTTTTAAAAGAAGGGATTTGTAACGAAAATTGTTCTGAAGCCCTTGCTTATGTTTCTAAACTGTATTTCCTTTTCCTTTGGCGGGCGCTCCTTGGCGGGCGCCCGTGAGGTATAAAAAGTGCGGTTTCAGGCTTTCGGTAACCTCAACAATGGTGGTAATGCAGGTGCTTCATGCTTCAACTCGAATAACGAGCTTTCGAACACGAACTGGAACAATGGCGGGCGCTCATATTGATATTCTAAGTTTTTTATATTACTTTTAGTAATATTAAATATACTTGCGTTACATCTAGACTACATACTTTGCAAAAAGTCGTGATAGTTCATATGCCTGGCTCTTTTGAGCGAAATGTTATATTCAGAAAATTGGGTTAGTAGCTTATATAGTAGAAAACTCAATTTAGAATATCAATAAGAAAGTAAAAAATGAAGTCATATTTAAAACATTTTACAATTACTCGTGATTTTATTGAGTATGCTTATAAGAAATGACTTAAAGCAGAAGCGGGTCACAAGAATGAATGACGAGTTCAAAAAGAATATGATTCTAAAGACGCTCTTATTGACGAGATATATACAGAGATTAAAAATCGGACAGTTACTCTTAGACCTATTCATAGATATAATCATTTAGAAGAATCTAATGGTAAAATTAGAGTACTTGGAGTTGAATCTGTAAAACAACAAATACTTGATTATATTATAGTTTTAGCTTTAGATGAATTTTTAAATAGAAGAATAGGTTATTGACAAATTTCTGGAATTAAAAATAGAGGAGCTGTTAGATATTTAAGAAAAGTTCAAGGATGAACTAAAAATTGTAAATATCATGTTCATGTAGATATTAAACAATTTTATCCTTCTACTTCTAAATCTCTAGTCTACAAAGTTTTATTAAAATATATTAAAAATGAAGAAATCCTATATATAGCAAAATTATTGCTTAACTCTTATAATTTTGGTTTGGAGTTAGGAAGTTATTTTAGTTTATGTATGGCAAATTTAGTTGTAAGTTTTTGTTATCATGAACTAGAAGAAAAAAAGAATTTAAAACATCAAGTTTGGTATATGGATGATGGTTATTTATTTGGAGATGATCCAGAAGAATTAACTGCCCTTGTTAATGAATTAAGCACTTATCTTTTCCAAAATTTTCATCTAGAACTTAAAGCTTGAAAAATATGTTTAAATAGACATACGTATCGTAGTCGTACTGTTAAACATTCAATTTTTAAAGGAGAGCCAGTAGATTTAGCTGGTTATCGAATTACTCCAACTTGTATTACTTTAAGGAAAAATCTTTTTAGAAGATTATTACGTTCTTATCGAAGATTTTTAAAAAAAGGTGGAGAACGTCTTGCAAGAAGATGTTGCAGTTATTGGGGATATTTAAAATATACTGATAGTTTAGGAGTACGACGACGTTATAATTTAGATAGAATAATGAAACAATGTAGCGCATTAATATCAGCCTTAGATAAAAGGAGGGCCAATGAGAAACAATAAAACTATTAGTGCAGATGAGATTTTACCTATTGAAATTATTAGTAGAAAAAGTCAGTCTGAAATTTGACTTCGTCGAAATATCGAATTTGTAGAAACTGAAGATCCAGAAGGTAATCCTTATTCTTACTGAACCGCAGATGAAGTTTCTGGAACTTTAAAACAAAATGTATCATATGAAGATATAGAAGAAAACTTTGATGAATATTGGGAACTTTTAAATCTTCAAAAATTAACGGATAGAGAATTAGCAGAAAAAGTTTTAGAGTTAACTCAATTAGTTCAAGCTCAAATTGATTTTACAGCTCTTATGACTGATACCGTTATTGAAATGGAGGAATAATAAATGGCTAATGCAATTGAAACAAAAGCAGCTAAATATTATCAAAAAGGACTTTGGAAGAAAGCTCAATTAATTGCTTTGGTAGAAAAAGGACTATTATCTCCTGAAGCCTACGAAAGAATCACTGGAGAAGAATACGTAGAAGAATAAGAGAAATAGATAATTTTTTTATTATGATTTAGTTTAATTTAATGTGGAAGGTCACACAAACATGAGCGAAAGCTTAAAGATGCTTCAACTCGCCCTTAGTTCCATGTAGATCAAATTACGACATTAGAGCAGGCAGTAACCGAGCTAACTACATTATAGAAAGGTAGATAAGCAATGATTAATTACAAGAAGTACATTAAGATGGCTATCGAGCGGCGGAACTACCAGCTCGAAAATATGAAAAACCGCATCAATCGTTTACAAATTGACAGCAAATTGTCCAATGAGAATAAAGAAGGGCTATTACAGCTTATGGAGGACGCATAATGGAAGCTCTTACACCTACATTACTCGTTGTGGGGATTGTTGACCTTTTAATGTTTCCCCTTATTTTATGGTTTATTAAACGGTATCTCGAAAAATTTGATAGCAAGCGAGAGGAAGCTCGCATAGAACGAGCTGAGGCTGAGCGCAGGGTTATGGAGCAGCGTGAAGCCGAGAGGACAATCATCCTTGCCATGAGTCGCACAATGTTGCTTGACAACTGAGAGAAGTGTATGGACAAAGGTTCCTATACACTCGAGGAACGCGAGGTGTACCACAAGTTATATGAAGCTTACAAGAACGATGGTGGAAATTCAATTATCGATGAGATAGCACCGCGCATTCGTGCATTGCCAATGGAAAGGCCAAAAGACTAGAGAATATAATATAGACAAAAAAGGAATTATACCACTAATGTATGTTTAATTCTCGCATCTATTGGTAAATTAAGAGAAGATATCCACAAATTACGTTTTGAAAAATAATTATAAGAAGGGGTGTTTTTTTAAAAGCATCCCTTTTCATTTTATTTATTTAAGTTTATTTAATTTAAATGAGTTAAAATAAGTAAAATGAGAGTTTAGTAAAAAGGAGATACAATGGCAAAATTAATTGATCTTGGTGGATTAACAGAATTCTTCTCTCATTTAAAAAGAATGTTCGCATTAAAATCTCAAACAACAAAAGTTAATTATGATGCTGGAACAGAAGGAAGAGCTCGATTATTACTTACACAATCAGACGGATTAACAGAATCAGTTCCTCTTCCAACATATGAAGTTCTTGAAAATTATCCTTCAATAGATTTAACTGAAGAATCTGATGGAGTTATTTTTCAAGTTAATAATATAGATGGCTCTGCGGTAACGAAAATTTTCCATGGCACGCAAGGAGAAAAAGGCGACACTGGGGCAACTGGTCCACAAGGTCTTACAGGCCCAAAAGGTGATAAGGGAGATACAGGAGCTAAAGGTGATACTGGAGCAACTGGTCCGCAAGGAGAACCTGGATTAAGTCCTACATTAACTGAAACTCAAACTTCTACAGGTTATAATATTGAGATTACAGATGCCAATGGAAATAGAACTATCTCTATTTTAAATGGTAATGATGGAGAAATTTATGACGAAGTAACCCAAGAGGTTCATGGAATTATGTCTACTTCTGATAAAATTAAATTAGATAATATTGCGGACAATGCAACAAAAACAGAAATAACAAATAATGGTAAAACAGTTTCTATTACAGATGCTAATGGGAATACTACAACTTATAATGAACCTTCTTTAGCTACTTATCTTTTAGATGGATTAATGTCTAAAGATGATAAAGAAAAACTTGATTCAATTCCCGCAGAAGCTTCAAAAGTTTCAATTGATATTCCTAACAACAGACTTATTATTGAAGATTCAGAAGGAAATCAAAATATTTATACAGGAGAATTTGAAGGTTACAATGATATAGGTACATTTAATGGAAGTTTAGATAATTCTTCTATTCCAATTGGATTTTACAATTTAATAGAAGGTCAATATTCAAATGGGCCTGAACAAGATTTCAATGATATAGAATTAAATAATGGTATTTTTATTCAATTTGGAAATACTGTTAAGACTCAATTAATTTATGGAGCTCAAGGAATAACTACTGGTTATTTATTCTTTAGAAATTATATCAATAATCAATGAACAAATTGGATATTAATTAATCCTCCATTAGAATTAACAGAAGCTACTCAATCAACAAATGGATTAATGTCAAGTACTGATAAAGCTAAATTAGATGGTATCGCAACTAATGCTAATAGAACAGAATTTGCTAATTCTGTTTTGTCTATTGTTGATGAAAATGGGCAACGACAAAATGTTACTATTGTTGATAGTACAAAACAATTTTTTATTAATGAAAATTCTAATACTGCTAGTTTTAATAATAGTAATGAAAAATTTATAACAGGATATGACACTATAGGAAATAGTCAATCATTTTATTCTGATTATAATAGAGTTAATTTTTTAGGAGAATTTAGTCTAATTTCTAATATTATAGATTCAATAGAAAATAATAGTGCTACTGCTGTTACTTTTTATGAAAAATATGGTAATAGAATTATCTTATTTGATATAGATAATTATATTATATATAGTTATTTATTTAATAATATCAATAATCTTTTTATTTTAGACTCTTCTTATACTATTCCAATAGCAACAGAAGAAAAAGAAGGATTAATTTCTTCAAATGATTTACAAAAATTAAATAGTATTGCGGGCAATGCTGTAAGTGTATCTCTTGATGAAACTACTAATACTCTTACTTTTATAGATGGTGAAGGCAATGAAACTATTTTTGAGGCTGCCCCGCAATTTAATTACAATATTGAAATTTCTTCTTTAACTTTTAATGGAGAGACTTTTGGGAAATATCTTAAACTAATTAATGAAGATGAAGAATTAGTTTTAAGTTCTGACTTTAATAAAGAAAGTTGAATTTTATCAACATCAGAAATAACTAATTTTGAATCACTTTTAAATGATTTTTCTAATTTAAGAGATATATATAAATATTTTGGTAATAAGATTACTATTTTAGAAAAAGATACAGGCGATATTTTTACTTATTCTTTAGAAGAAAATTCTTATGAAAAAAGTATTATTACTCAAAATACTACTTATGGATTAAATTATAATCAAAATACTCATACAATGTCTTTATCTCAAGTTTATAGCAGTTCTGATATTGAAATACCTTTAGCTACAGATGAAATTGCAGGTTTACTTAGTTCATTAGATAAAGATAAAATTGATTCAATTGTTGAGGGTGCTACAAAAATTGAAATTTTAGATATTGATAACCAAGAGAGAAAAGTAACTATAGGTAATTTAGAAAATGAAATTAATTATCCCTTATCTTTTGGCAGTAATATTATTATTGTAACAAATAATAATATTGATAGTTTGCGGAATAGCCTATCAAATACTGCTAGTCAAATTGAATTATATAATCAAGAATATGGGAATATATTTTATTTATATAATATTGATAATGCAGAATACTGATATTGCGAATATAATGCAACTTTAAAAATATATGAATTAACTAAATATTTAATTCCAGAAGCTACACAAAATAAATCTGGCTTATTATCTGATAGTGATAAAATAAAATTAGATAATATAGAAAATAATGCTAATAATTATACTCTTCCAATAGCAACAAATGAAAGTCTTGGAGGTTTTAAAGTAGGAAATGGCTTGTCTATTTCTGAAAACGGTATACTGTCATTAAAACTTGGTACTGGGTTATTATTTAATTCTAGTAATGAATTAATTATAGATACTTCTACTCAAAATAATACAAAAGTTGAAGGCGGAAATAGTTCTTGAGAAATCATAGAAAAAACTGGTTTAGAATCTCTATTTATAGGCGGACGTTCTGGATTAAAAATTACACCTTTAACAGAATATACGAATGCTTTAGTTTTAGATATAGATGAAAATACTCTTACTTTTAATGAAAATAAATTAACAATTTCAAAGATTCCTATCTCTAAAGGCGGAACAAATGCAACCACTAAAGAGCAAGCTTTAATTAATTTAGGAGCTCAAGCATTACTAAGTGATAGTACATATATTTATATAGAAGATGATAATACTATAAAATTTGATTATGGTTTATTTAATAGAAATCTTGCAGAAGATTATATAGTTGAAATTAAACCTGAAAATTTTGAACATTATTTAGAAAATATAACTACATCTATAGAAGTAGCTACTTTTTTTAATGATTATTATGGTAAATCAAATTTTAGAATTAAATCTCAAGATGATTTTAAAGTTTATGAATTAGCTTTTAACCAAGAGACAGAAGTATATGAAATAGAAAAAATTTATAATTATAAAACAGCTAGTGCGGACAATGACGGACTTCTCTCGGCCGCAGATAAAAATAAATTAGATAAAGTTAAAGATTATGAATTTGGTTCAATAGAACCAGAAAGTAATCGTTTATTTGATGGTATGCTTTGATTAAAAACGGAAGATAATATTATTAGTTTTAGAAGATGAACAGAAGTTGACGAAAGTGAAGCTTTCAATTATCCTAGCGGAATTAATTATAGTAATACTAATTTGTATCCTGATAATAACATTTATCCCAATATAGATATGGATTTAATATATCCTAGTGAAAAATTATTTGGAAGTTATATTTTAAATCCTAATACTAATATATATCCAGAAAATGATGCTTTCCCGCATAATGGGAATGGTTGAATAATTTATACGACATAAAAGGAGGAAGAGAATGGCTTATAGTAGAATTAATTTTAAAAATGGTGCAGAAGGTGGAACTCCTTTAAGTGCTGCTAATATGAATCATATAGAAGATGGAATAGTTGAACTTGAAACTAATAAACAAGACAAACTAACTGCGGGAAGTAATATTACAATTACTGGAAACACTATTTCTGCAACTGTCCCGCAAGTTCCTAATGAAACAGTTGATTTAACTTTTACTTATAGTGATGGAACGAGTGAGGTAATTTCTTTTGTAATTGATGATAGTAATATTGGAGAATAAAAATGACAGCTATTAATTTTACAGATGTTCGTTCTATTGGATTACATAATAAGAATGTAACTCAAATTAGTTATACTAATTCAGGTGAAATTATTTGACCCACTCCTTCTTTACCTTCTAACTATACTCGTGGAGATTTTTTACAACAACATTTATCTGATAATAGAGGTGCTCATTTTTCTCTTCCTATTGGTTTAACAGAAGATATTCAATTTGAAATTACCTTAAGTTTTAATACTTTGGGAGAAGAAGAGGAAGAAAAAAGAAATATTTTAGGTTGTTATGATGATGAAGAAAATGTAGTTTGAGGTTTACAAATTTTAAATAATAAATTATATTTTAATGAAGAACTTGTTCAAAATTTTTCTTTGTCAGAAGATACAATTTACAATATAATTATATTAGATAATGAGTTAAGGATTAATGGAAATTTAGTTCATACTTCTTTAATTCATCCTTTTGAATGAAATTATTTAGGTTTATATGATTTAATTTTATCAGATCAATCTATTGATATTAATTTTCAACAAGCAGATATAAATATTTATAAAGTAAGAATAAAAAACAATGGTATTTATTCTTATGATTGTGTACCTGCTGAAAATAATAATACTCATTATACTGGTTTATATGATTTAATTGGTCAAAGATCTTTTTATGATAATCAAAATCCTACTATATTAACCGTAGAAACAAATTTTTAAGTTGATATAAAAAACTTTTTGACAACTTGTCGTAAAATATTGTATAATATATTTACAGAGTCGGAAAGAGGTTAAACAAAATGTTTTGATTGAAAAAGAAAAGAAAAGAAGTCGATAGAAAAAAATAAATGACAAATGAATTAAAAACATAGTATAATATATTTAAAGAAATTGATAATTCCTCATGGTGTAATTGGCAACACAATAGGTTCTGGTCCTATTATTTCACGTTCGAGTCGTGATGAGGAAGCCATGGGCTTGTAATCCAACGGCAGAGATAGCAGACTTAAAATCTGTTCAGTGTGAGTTCGAATCTCACCAGGCCCACCAAATTTGTTTACAACAGATAAGATAGTTAAGAATAGCTACCTTAATGAAAAGTGAATAAACCTCAACCACCTGCTTATCTGTTATTTTTTATTATTGTTGTTGAGGTAGAAAGTTGAGGAAAATGGCAAGACCTAAGAAAATTTATCAAAAAGGTGATAAAGTTGGTATTTGACAATTAGAATTTGTAGAAGAGGTTGAATCACATATTACTTCAGGTGGCTCTAAACATAGACAGTTTAAAGTAATTTGTCCAACATGTCATAATATATTTATTACCAAACAAATTCAATTAAATAAAAAAGCTAAACCTGTTAAGCAATGTCCTGCTTGTTCTTTAAAAGAAAATAAAAAAAGGATATCTGAGGTAGGAAAACAAAGTAGTAATAATTTAATTGGACAAAAATTTGGTAAATTGTTAGTCTTATCTAAGACTGATAAAAGATATAGAAATAATGTTATTTGGCATTGTAAATGTGATTGTGGTAATGAAAAAGATATTCTTGGAAGAGATTTGTTAAGAGGTCATACTATTTCTTGTGGATGTATAAAATCTCGTGGAGAAGAATTAATTAGTAATATTTTAAAAGAAATGAATGTTTCTTTTGAAAAAGAAAAAACATTTATAGATTGTGTGAATCCTAAAACTAATTTTTTATTAAGATTTGATTTTTACTTACCTGATTACAATATTATTATAGAGTATGATGGCGAACAACATTTTAAATATAATGATACAGGATGAAATACTAAAGAAAATTTTAAACAAACTATTTATAGAGATAATATTAAAAATAATTATTGTAAAAATAATAATATTAAATTAATTAGAATACCTTATACAGATTTTAATAAAATTAATCAAAAATATATTGTCGATCTGGCGGAATTGGCAGACGCGGTTGGCCCAAACCCAACTTCATTATAGAGTGAGAGTTCAAGTCTCTCGATCGACACCAAAATGTTAATAATAATTTGACGTGATAGTTAAAACAGTTACTTCTCTGAGATTAGCTCAATTGGTAGAGCGTTTGTTTTAGGTACAAAGTGTAATAGGTTCGAATCCTATATTTTAGATTTTATACCTGTTTTATAGATTTCCGTCAATTTTAAATGAAATAGGCGGTGCTGCCTATCCGGCGATAGGGACGGGCTTCAAACCCGTTTAGTCAGGTCCAAACTGGCTCGTGGGGATCGACACCTCCACCGCCTGCCATCGTAAATAAAGCGTGATAGTAAGAAAGTTACTTCGCACATAATGCAACAGACTCTTAATCTGTTAATAACACTTTCTTTATTATTTCCGCTAATATTAAATATTTATTGGTGAGAATAAATATTTAGTAAGATGATTGTAAGAAAGATACTTCAACTCATAAACAGTTACGGCATAGAGCTTTCTTTCTTAAAAATATCTCTTACATTCAGTTTATTAATAATTTGACGTGATAGTTGAAATAGTTACTTCATATTTAACTCAATGGGTAGAGTAATTATCTTGTAAATAATCTGTTATTGGTTCGAGTCCAATGATATGTGTTTTTCACTATTTCATAAATTTCCGTCAATTTTTTATGGGTTGTTAGCTCAGTTGGTAGAGCAGAGGACTCTTAATCCTAAGGCCCAGGGTTCGAATCCCTGACAACCCACCATCGGAAATCTGCCCATGGCGCAACTTGGTAGCGCTCATGATTTGGGTTCATGGGGTTCTCTGTTCGAATCAGAGTGGGCAGACCATGGGCTGAGGGACTGCTAGGAGTGGTCACCTGTCTTGCAAACAGGAAAGCAGCTGGGTTCGAATCCCAGTCGGTCCAGAGAATAAAATTTTGGACAAAAATGAATAATTTGTAGTATAATTTTTATATTAATATTAAATTCTCTTGTAGCTCAAAAATAGAGCGCACGACTGATAATCGTGAGACAAAGGAGCGTTACTTTTCGAGAGAACTAATGGGACGGCTGCAGAGTTGGAGAACTGCGCTGGTCTGTAAAACCAGTGGCTTAAGTCCTGAGTGTGTTCGAATCACACCCGTCCCACCAGTATTAAAATTGGAAGGTAGCTCAATGGTAGAGCCATCGGCTGTTAACCGATCTGTTGTGGGTTCGAGTCCCACCCTTTCAGCCATGGGACTGTAGCTTAGTTGGTTTAAAGCGTCGGACTGTCTATCCGAAGATCGTGGGTTCGAATCCCATCAGTCTCGCCAATATGGAGTCTATAGTATAATGGTTAATTATGATTGGTTGTGGCCCAATAGATGAAAGTTTAATTCTTTCTAGATTCCCGGAATGCTTTGTCTAAAACCTTCACGTGGTGCATTCTGATTTCGACTAATATTAGACAATATATTATAAAGGGCTTGTGATGGAATTGGCAGACATGATTGCCTTAGAAGCAATTGCTTTATGCGTGGAAGTTCGAGTCTTCTCAGGCCCACCAAAAATAAAAAATTTTTTTTGACAGATTGAATTAAAATATAATATAATATAAATACAGTGAGAGAGAGAAAAAAAGTAAGAAAACGAAGTTAAAAAAAAATATTAGACAGCTGAAAAAAGAATATGATATAATATTATTAAAGAAAGGGCAAGAGCAACTAAAAGACAATCGGCCGATAAGTCTTTTAGAGAGCAACTGCTGCACAGTGGCTAGGGACGAGTGAAGACCCTAATGACGCAAGCCGCGTTGGGAGTAGCTACTCAACTAAGTAACTGGTGATAGAATCAGGATAGGCGGCCACCAGGGAAATGTTGCAAAGCCTTTTATTTAAGATTATTTTAAATGGGGAGGACATATTGCATGAAATTTACCGTTTAAAATAATTTGTCTGCTCGGCGCAGGGTGGACGTTAAAAACGAACTGCGTCAGAAATATAGTGACGGTTAAATCTCCTTCACTTTAAAATAAAAAAAGATTATTTTGACAAGATGGATTTTAATAGCATCGCGACTATGAAAGTAGGCTATTAAAAAGAAGGCAGCTCTGCGCCCCAGAGTAACGGGAATCATACGGCCGCCATGCGGGGACAACCTGAATCGGAGTAGCTATCGATTAAAAGTTATCAGGATAAACAAATGAGCAGGACCTGAGAAAGATTGCCTAAAGTCAAATTATGTTAGAGATATAAGCTTTAACTCGTACTAAGCGCGGATGGGAAGCGATGGAAATGAACGCAGAGTATCTACGCGCTATAGAAGTTAAGAGGTAGGTCGGTTTCATTAATAGTCTGCGGAGTGCCTCAAATACCGCGCAGACTTTAAAATAAATCGTGGTCTAGAGGTCGTCGAAGTCTGTTATCCCACAGGCCATAAAAGGGAAAATGGTTGGAGATACGGTATCAAAAGCCGTTTACTTCGATTGTACGAAGTAATAGTTTAAAAGGTAAAAACATCAACCTTTATGGACACAAGGTAGAGCCTTCACGTGGCGTGTCTGTTAAGGAACCAAAATTTTATTTGGTGTACCGACTAATCTATCAATAAAAACTTTGTACTAGAGTTTTAGTAATTCACTTACTAAAGACACTTCTAATGAAAGGAAAATTATGACAGTGTTAGAAGTTCTTAAAGAAAGAAGAAATCGTTTGCTTCAAAATGGTAAAAATACTGAGGGACGAGGTGTCATTCGTAAACTTGATAGAAAAATTCGTAATTTAAAAAAACATTAAATAAAGGGTCTGTAGCTTAATAGGTAGAGCACAAACCTCATAAGTTTGGAGATATCAGTTCAATTCTGATTGGACCCACCAGCGGACATAGTTCGAATGGATAGAACCCAAGTTTCCTAAATTTGTTATTGGGAGTTTGAGTCTCTCTGTTCGCGCCATAGGCTCGTAGCTTAACAGCAGAGCATCGGTCTCCAAAACCGAGGACGAGGGAGCGTCACCTTCCGAGCCTGCCAGAAATTTTTTTTGACAATTTAAATTAAAATAGGATATAATAATTATAGAGTGATTGAAAGAGTAGTTACTTCTAAGATGAATAGTATAATAAATAATAAAAAACTATTCTTTTATAATATCCTCTAAAGTGTGTGTTGTAAAATATAGAGTGATTGGAAAACAGTTACTTCTTATATAAATTTTAAAAGTTTAGCTAAAACTATTTAATTTAGCTCCATTTCAAATACTGTTTTCAATATTTCCTCTTATAACTCTTTGAAAAAAGAATATCAAGGACTTTATGAAGCATGTGCATTCGCAATAACATGCGGTCATGCGGGCCAGTCAAAGGAGTAGACTTTCATGGGATACTTTGAAAGAAAGCTTTATTATCTTAGGTAACTAAAATAATAGAAGAGATAAAAGTCTCAACTAAAATCTGGTTAGCATTTAATTATTTTGCTATTAAAAGGTAATGTCTTGTCGCTTTCATAATAGGCGCTTCTAGCGGAAGTTTGAATCCTATAAGTCTATAAACTGGTAATTTATAGATACTGTAGGAAATACCAAATAAGAAAGTTTCTAGTTGCGGGAAAGTGATTTCCTTATAAGACAAGTTCAATGTACGAGTAGCCCTAATCTAGAACGATAAACGTGAACCTGCGTTAATGGTTATGATTTTGAAGATTATAATAATTAACTTACTGAATGTTGGGTGAAAGTTAGAGGTAATCAATCCTTTTATAGAGATGGTATTAAAGTGATGTGGTAGGCAGAATGAAAAACTCACCTGTGGGTTTGACAGCTTTAATTAACTGGGGTAAAAAGTTATAGGCTCGCTACCTATAGCTCAGTTTTATCTCCTATATGACTGAATATTAAAACAAAATAATTAAGTAGAACGAAGGTTCCATAAAATCTTTGATATTCTTTTTTTAAGGTGATTGTAGAAAAAGTTACTTCCCGATCAGTATGTTACAAGTTCGATTCTTGTTTTTGCCGCCTATTTGGCAAAATAACTCAATTGGTAGAGTGATTGATTTTTTTACTTTTTCTTTTATTTCCCTTAAAGGAGGATTTTGAAAATGACTTCACTTCATGATAAATTTTTAGAAGAAACTGATTTTTGTAAAACTTGCGGAAGTCAACGTTGTGATTGTAGTCCTGAGTGGATTGAAGGCTGTCAACATTTTCAAAAATTTAGTATTGATTATGGTGTTAAAATCTTAAGAAAGATTAGACATAAGGAAAGAACAACCAACGGAGAGTTGGACTCGCCTGCTAAGCGAAGTGCTCTTTAAATAAAAAGAGTTGGGAGCGTAACCCAGTCTTTCCGCCATCGAGAGAATTTTAGGCTCTCGACCAATGGAGTAATGGCAGAATGGCAATTGCAGCAGTTTCGAATACTGTAAAACGGAAACGTTTTGGGAGTTCGAATCTCTCTTACTCCTCCAATATAGAGCCGTTGACAGAGCAGTTTATGTAGCGGCCTGCAAAGCCGTTCAGGTTGGTGCGACTCCAACACGGTTCTCCAAAATATTATGCGGTTGTGGTGTAATGGTAACACACGAGTCCTCCAAACTCTTGATGAGAGTTCGATTCTCTTCAGCCGCTCCAATGGCGCCATCGTCTAGTTGGATAGGATAAGAGACTCTCAATCTCTAGACGCGAGTTCGATCCTCGCTGGCGCTACCAATACTGCGGGTGGGAGGTCAGTATCTCACGAAGTCTCATAAGCTTTGTTAAACGTTGGCAGCAAACGTACCTCGCGACCAATGAAAGGATGATTCATGTCACATAAATATTTAAACGATATTGGAATAAAATCAAATGACGTTTGTATTTTTAACACTGAATCTATAGATACAGATAAAGACGGGCAAAAACGCTTTAAAAAACAGCGTAAAAAATATGGCTTTGATGAGCGTGAAACATGGTCAATGAATTATACTATGGCTACTTGGATTTATTCTCATTTTAAAGCTTATAAAAAATATGCTTCAAAAATTGTTGATTTAACTTATCATAAATTTAATATTCCTAAATGGAATGAAGAAGAAAATGTTATTTCTGATGAAATGATTGAAATTAATCAACAAGAAGCTATTGATATTGTTATTAAAAATATTAAATTCTATTTAAAGTATAATGATGATTTAGATAAAGGTAATATAGCTATTAGAAAATTTGAATATGCTTTTAGAATTATAGGAATTATTGCACCTGCAATGTGGTGGTAATGAATAATATTAAAATTTTTAGTATTAAAGATGTTATTTTTATTGTAAAATTAATGTTACAAAATTTTAATATCACTATTCCTGCGCAATATTTACCAATTATTGAAAATGATATCAAAGATTATGCTTTACAAGTTTATACTAAGAAAATAAAGGAAAATAGTCTTTCTACAAACGTGATGGTTTAAATAGTTACTTCAATTGGCTGAAAACCAAAGGATGAAAGTTCGATTCTTTCTTCTTCCACCACGGGGAGAATAGCTCAATAGGTAGAGTGTAGAAAATTATACTATTTAATATATTTCCGTTTAAATAGAAGTGTAGCTCAACGGTAGAGCAGCGGGTTTATACCCCGTAACGACAGATAATCGGCTGATAAGAGTTCAAATCTCTTCACTTCTACCAACTTGCGTCATTAATTCAACGGATAGAGCATAACATTACGGATGTTAGAGTTGAGAGTTCAAATCTTTCATGACGCACTTACATGGTCCTATAGTTTAGTTGGTCAGAACAGTTGCCTCGTAAGCATCAGACATGAGTTCGAATCTCATTGGGACCTCGTATTTAAATATATTTTTAGAAAGGAGCCAATAATTTTGGCATACATCTATATTATAAAAAATGATATTAATAATAAAGTTTATATTGGTAAAACAGCATGAGATATAAACAAAAGATTTAAAGAACATTGTCGAGATAGTGAAAAAAGAAAAAATGAAAAAAGACCATTATATAATGCCATGAATAAATATGGTATTGAACATTTTTATATTGAATTAATTGAAGAATGTTCTATAGAAAAAGCTTCTCAAAGAGAACAGTTTTGAATTCAATATTTTAATTCTTTTAAAAATGGTTATAATGCTACTTTAGGTGGAGATGGTAAAAATTATTTAGATTATAATAAAATTTTAAAATATTATGATGAAACTAATTTAACTCAAATTCAAATTGCAGAACAATGTAATTGTTCAGTTAGTTCTGTAATGAAAATTATATCTCAATATAGAAAAAATCCTAATTGAAGAGAAAGAGCTAATAAAATAAATAGTAAACAAGTTTTATGTATTGAAAAAAATATAAAATTTAACTCTATTGGAGAAGCTTCTCGTTGATTATTTGATATAGAAAAAACTACGAATATTTCCTCTATGAAACAGCATATTTCTGAAGTATGTAGAAACAAAAGAAAAACTGCTGGATCTTTTAGTTGAAAATATGTTTAAAAAATTAACAATAATGAGTCACAGTGTTTTTAATACTGTGGCTCTTTTTTATTGTACACGAGAAAAGGAGAATAGAATGAAAACAAAAAAATGAATTGTAATAATGGCTTTTCTATGATTAACTTTAATTACAGGAGGTGTTATACATCCCGCGTACGCAGAAGAAAGTAACCATGATGTTTCGATCTCTTGGTTTTATGGAGAAGATAATGGCGAAGCTCTGGTTGATGGAGAAGCTGGAACTAAATTAAATACAACTGTAATTCAAGATGTTCCCAACGGAGAATTTGATTTTACAGAGTATACTAAAAATCCAGATGGAGCTACATTCTATAAAATGTATGGAGTCCTTCCTATTATTAGGATTAATGGAAATTATTATATTTTAATGAGTAAATATTTTGCAGGAAATAGCCCATATGATGATTTAAATAATATAATTAATTTTACAAATGCAGATACAGATGTAGATATTAAATTATATTATTCTAAAGTTCAAACCTATACTCCTACAAAATTAGACAAAATTAAAATATCTGTTGACGATTCTATTAACGAGAACTTAACAGAACCTCATCAATATTCCGCATATCAAATTTTTCATGTTACAAAATCTAAAGATGTTCAAGAAGATGTAACCACTGATGATACTATTGGACAAACAATTTCAGGAGAAAAAACAGGCTTTAGTTATTATATTAAAGAATCTGATGAATGATATCCTGTAATTTCAAATATGACTAATTGATTTACTCTTTCTCAAACAACAGAAGAAGGAGTTTATTTAGTAAGTTTAGCAGACGGAGTTCCTGCCCAAGAGTCTACAGCTATTGCTATAGCAGCAGAGTTAGAACAACATACAGAAAATAAAACTGCTATTACTATTACTTCTGGTGAAGCTAAATTAGATAATGATCCAGGTTATTATTTAATCGTATCTCCTGTTAATTCTAATTTAATTTTAGCAACTACTAATATAGATATTACAGAAAAAGCTTTTTATCCTTCTATTAAAAAGACTGTTAAAGAAGAAGATAAAAATTCCGCTATAGGCTCTCAAGTACATTTTACTTCTACTATTTCTATTCCAAAAGGAAGTAAAGCTGAAATGGTAATTACAGACACTATGACAGAAGGACTTACTTTTGATACTAATTCTTTACAGTTAAATCCTAATATTAATTATAATATTGAATCAAATGAACATGGCTTTACAATTACTATTCCTGCGGAAAGTATAAAAGAATTAGCTTCTCAAGATGATACAGAATTAATTTTAACATATTCCGCAGAATTAAATAAAAAAGCTATTATAGAAATTAGAGATGATAATAGTATTAGTGGAAATATTAATACTATTAAAATGAATTATGCTAATTATATCCAAGAGTCATCAGTTGATGTAAATACTACTAAATTTACCTTACTAAAGTATGCGGGCAAGGATACAAATAAAACTCCAATTGGAGGAGCAACTTTTAATTTACTAGATACTAATGGTAATAAAGTTCAATTCTATGAAATCATTCCTAATCAAAAATATCGTTTAACAACTTCAGAAGATAGCAGTTCTATGACTGATATTGTTACAGCCGCAGGAAAAACTGTTGAAATTGAAGGTTTAGATGCGGATATTACTTATCAATTAAAAGAAATTAAAGCTCCGCAAGGATATGATTTATTAACTGAAACTATTGCAATTCAAGCTCCAGATGATTTATCTTTAGTTGTAGAAGTTGCAAATAATACTCATAGCATTCTTCCTTCTACTGGTGAAGATGGTATTTATCTTTACTATTTAATTGGAGCATTTTTATTAGTTGGTGGAATTTTAGTTATTATTGCTTCTAAAAAAAATAAAAAAGATATGGACAAAATTGTATAATATCTCACTATAATTTTTTATATTTGTTAGAGATAATTTTCATTTAAAATGCAATAATAGAGAACTTAGCAACACTATTGTTGTTAAGTTCTTTTTTTTATAGAAATAGCAGTAATTAATAAGGGGTGAGACGATTCATGATAAAACTATTAAACGTAGATACTCAATATAATATTTATGAATATTTTGTAGATTCAACAGAAGATATAGCAAATCTACCTACAGATAGTCCAGGGTCAACCGCATTAGTTGCAGCTACTTCCGAGGTTTACATTTTAAACAATCAGGGTCAATGAACAATTCTTTAGAAGGAGGTATATTTTATGGATATTACAACATATGCTTTAGCTAAAAAATATACTGATTCTAAAGTTATTCAAGTCTCAGAGGGTATTGTCCCGCAAATTGGAGAAAATGGAAACTGGATAATTGCGGGAGTAGATAGCGGAATTAAAGCATCTTCTGAACAAGTTGAAGTAGATGGTACAGGTAAATTAAAAGTTGATTCTACTAATGGAAATCTTTTAATAGTAGATGAAGATGGACATACTATTGCAACAATTACAGGACAACAAGAAATTTCTGATGATAATATAGACGCCTTGTTTGAAGATGATTAGGAGAAAAAATGACACAGTATCTTAGTTATGAGGGTCTTCAAAAATATGATGAAAAACTCAAAAATTGAGTGCGGAATCAAGACTCTGTTTTACAACAATTAATTGGAAATGAATCAGTTTCAACTCAAATTACAAACGCTATCGCCGCACTTATTAATAGTGCTCCAACAGAATTTGATACTTTAAAAGAAGTTTCTGATTGAATACAAGAACAAAAAATATTAAATACTCAAATTTCTGATAAATTAGATAAAATAGATGATATAGAAATAATCTCTTCCGAGGATATAGATTCTTTATTTAATTAATATAATAGGCTCGACTTTATTTTTTAAAGTCGGGCCTTTTTTTATTGTCATATACCTTTTATTTTGATATAATTATATATAAAGAAATAACAGTGAATATGCAAAAAGACTTCAATTGAAGGAGAATCAGGAATGAGAATTAACATAATAAACAGCTATCTCAAAGAAGTAAATATAAATCCAAGATACATAACCCGAGCATATATAGATGAGAACGGTAAAGCGATAGTGACGATTGTCGGGTTCGAGAGTATATGGGGCGAGTACACAAATGAGGGCTATCAACTTCCATCAGAATATACAATAGATATGGAATCTTACGAGCGCATCGTAGCATATATGGATACGGTAGAAAAACAGCAATACAAACTTAGTGAGTTAAATGATAAGCTGTGCGAACTTGGAATCAAGGTGAGTTAGATGGATGAAAACGAAATGATAGTGTGTGAGTTTCTACGCAAAATTGCACCGCCACGCGAGTGGAAATACCTTGGCGAAGTCGAGCATTACTGGATTAGTCAACTTTGTGACGAGTTGAACAAGCAGCTCAAGGCTGAGAACGCCAAACTGCGCAAGTATGCCAAGCTGTACGCTGGCGCAGTCAAGATTATTTGTGACCTATGCCCATACTGCGATGACTTCGAGACATGTAAAGACACGGAGGTTGAGCCGATGAGTGAAGGATGCGCTCTGCACATGGAAATGTGCGAACTTGGAATCGAGATAGACTAGATGGCTAAGTATGTTGGCTTCAAGATTGGCAAAGTACATGAAAGCCATGTAATCAGTGAATACTACTGTGGCAGTTGCGGGTTTCCCGTCACTGACCACGACAGCTTTTGCCCAGAATGCGGTGGAGCATTTCACGAGTGCGACGTAAGCAATCTCGAAAACGAGAATAAAAAGTTGCGGGAGTTGATTGACGAAGTACACGAGATGCTTTACACTGATAGGGCTGGTATGTTCCATAAGTTGATTCTTTCAGAATTGGAAGATGGTATGCGCGAACTTGGAATTGAGGTATAAAATGGATGATTGTATGAGTTTTCCGCCATTATGGCAAGACTTCGTTGCAAAGTACCAATTTCGAGACAGAGAAGAGGTCTATACCAACGGCTCGAAACTGATACCTGTATTTCGCATCGAGCAGATGATGGAGCATTACCACGAGCATATTGAAGAAGAAAACGAAAAACTCAAAATGCAGGTCGAAGCATTAAAGAATTATGCGCACGTTTTAAAGCTGTGCAAGGATCAAGCCTATTTGTGTGAATACTGCACATTTAATGGTATCGATTTCGAACACAACGATATCAATTGCACTATCAATTTCAGCAAATTGCGAAAAAAGGCAGGGATGCAGAAAGAAAATTGAGGAGATAATTAATAATGGATAAAGTTACTATTATAGAAATTACCGAACATCCAATTGAAATTATTTCAAAAGGAGCAGGAACTAGCTATAAAAAAATTAATAATTCGTGACAAAGAGTTCAAACATGTATTAAAAATGGACATTTATCTGTAACTGAGTTTGCTCATATTAATTTTAAAATTGATGGAATTTCAAGAAGCTGTTTAGCACAATTAACTCGTCATCGTCTAATGTCTTTTTGTGTTGAATCTCAACGTTATGTCAAATATAATTTTAAAGATAATAATTGATATGTAATGCCAAAGGCTTTTAAAAAATCTAATGCTTGAACTAGAAGATATATTTATGAAATGCGTAATGCAGCTTTAAGTTATAGACAAGCTATAGAAGATGGTATTAAACCAGAAGATGCTAGATTTCTTCTCCCAGAAGCAACAAAAACAAATTTAACTTGCGGGATGAATCTTAGAGAGTTTTTTAATTTTCTTAATTTAAGGCTTGATCCGCATGCACAATGAGAAATTAGAGAATTGGCAGAAGAAATGTTTAATCAAGTATTAAATTATAATAATGAATGAAAAACTATTCTATCCTATTGGAAAGAAACTTGTTTTAATAAATAATTTTCTTTGTCAGTTGTTTTAAAAATATAGTATAATAATATAAAAGAAAGGAGCAAGAGTAATGACTAGAAAGAAAAAGCATTATAAACCAATACATATTATGTCTAGCATAGAGCATACTCTTGCTCTAATGCCAAAATTTTATCCTGCTTCTCGTTGTGGGATAATTGGAGATACTTCTTATAATAGAAGAAAAGAAAAAAGAAATTTCCAAAGAGAACTCCAAGATGAGGGATATTAAAGATGATTACTCAATATTCTTTTGGATTGAATACTCATGCAAGCAAGAATAATAATGTAAAAGATATTTGGAAAACTTGGAGTTGTGAAGAGATCCGTGCAGATTTACAACCCAATAGAAGTGCAATGATTAATATTTGTCAAAATTTAACTTCTGATTTTAATAAAGGTACAATTATTAGAAGTCACAACGCTTTTCTTGGTAAAAGTGTATATATGATAGGTAAAAGAAAATATGATAAAAGAGGTGCTGTAGGTACTTATCATTTAGAAACAGTTTATCATGCAGATACTTTTGAAGAAGTATTTACTTTATTAAAATCTCAAGGATATTTAATTTTGGCTGTTGATAATATTGAAAAATATAATCCAATAGCATTGAATGAAATAAGACTTCCATATTCTACTGCATTTGTTTATGGAGAAGAAAATGCGGGATTAGATGAAAAAACTATTAAGATGTGTGATGCTATGGTCTATATTAAGAATATTGGAAGTGTGCGGTCAATGAATGTAGGATGTGCCGCGAGCTGTTGTATGTATGAATATTCAAAACAATGGAGGATATAAAATGAATCGAGCTAAAAGTCCTATGACTTATTATTCTAGTGATTTTCATTTTGGACATAATAGTCAATGGATTGATAATGATGGAATTCTACATAATCGAGGAATTATTACTTTTGAACGTCATCAATTTAAAACTATTAAAGAGCATGATGTCTATCTTATTCAATTAATCACAAATTGGTCTCAACGCTGGGCAAAAGGTTCTGTTTTTTGGTTCCTTGGAGACTGGGGAAGTTTAGAATATCTTTGGATTATTCAACTTTTAAAAGATAATGGAATTGTTACTAAGATGATTCTTGGTAATCATGATTCTGTTTCTGATATCCCAATTTTTAAGCAATATTTTGATGAAGTTTATCAATATCCAGTCTTTATTTCTCAAAAACTGGTTCTTTCTCATTTTCCTGTAGCTGTTTATCCCGACCAAATTAATGTATGCGGTCATTTGCATGGAAGTAAATTAAAAGATGATAATCATGTCATAGCTTCTATTCATGTAGCTAATTATAATGCAATTTCTGATAAGAATCTTGCAGCAACTTTTAGTAAACTTCCAAAATTCACTCGTCGTTTTCTCTACGAGCCTTGGGCCGCAGATTATGTTTTTATTCAACCTAAAGAAGATGTAGTAATGGATAGAAATGGCAATATTGATCTTTCTGCATCTAGACTACTTCAAAGATTTAATAAAGAAAAAAGGGATAAGAATGACCCTTATCAACCTTTTGTAGGATAATTTAAGAGGAGTTTTTTTATGATTTATCAAATTGTAGCAAAAGAAAAACAAATTGAAAATGAATGTGATGTTTGTACACTAGTTGTACCTACTTATTTAGAAGATTTTAATGAGAAAAAGGGATATAATTTTATTAATGAAGAACGTTTCTCTACTGATCTTGTAGATACTAAATTCCGTTATGTATCTGCTGATAATATTGTACAATTAAAAATTGCAATTTCAGAATTCAATCAAACAATTGGAGAAAATGTAATTTCTCTTATTGAATTAATTTAATTTTTGACAGTCTCCCTTTTTCTATGATATAATTATATTACAGAAAAGGAAAGGAGACTTAAATATGGAGTCCGACTTGAAGATTTTGCCACATGATATGCGTTTTTTTGAAATGGCAAAAGCTGAAGCAGAAAAAGGAACTTTTCCTCGATTTAAAATAGGATGCGTTGTAGTATATCGAGGAAAAGTTATTTCTTCTGCTTTTAATACACAAAAGCCAGACCCTGTGCAAAAGAAATATAACTCTTATAGAAAATTTAATAATATGAACAATAAGGGTTGTATTAATCATTCTATTCATGCTGAAATTAGAGCATTAAAGCATATTTCTTATCCAATGTCTCAAAAAATAAATTGGTCTAAAGTTAAGATTTTTACTTATAGAATTAGTCCAGGTTTACCTTATGGACATGGAATGAGTCGTCCTTGTCCAGCTTGTATGCAATTTATTATGAATCACGGTATTCGTCAAATTTATTATAGTACAGATATTGGATATGCAAAGGAGATAATTGAAGGATGCTAGCTAGAATATATACTTCTAAAGAAATTCAAAATATATTAAAAAAGCATAATGATGAATTAGATACTTGTTATACTATTTGTTATAAACAAAATGAGCCATATTTTTATTTACAAGAATTTAAAGATGGAAAATGACAAAATAAAAAATTAACACAAGAAGAATCTAAAGAACTATTACTTAAAGATTTCTTTTATCAAATTGTTCCTAAATATTGGCATCTTTATTGTGATAATATATGTGGACATTATATTTTAGTATGGGAAATGTAATATGCCTTATAGCATGAAACCAATAGTTGGAATAATTGGTAGTAGGTCAATTACAACTTTAAATTTAGATTTATTTATAGATAAAACTCATGTTGGAGAAATAGTAAGTGGCGGAGCTAATGGTGTAGATAAAATTGCAGAAAATTGAGCTAAAAAAAATAAAATCGAGTTTATTGCAATGTTACCTAATTATAAATTATTAGGAAGTCATTGAGCTCCACTAAAAAGAGATGAAGATATTGTAGATTATTGTGATTTAATTATTTGCTTTTGAGATACAAAATCTTCTGGTAGTAAATATACTATAAATTATGCCTTAAAAACAAGTAAACAAATCATTTTACATGAAATTATAGACAGATAGGGGAAAAACAATTATGCTTTTTGGAAATGCTATGGAACGCGCTTTTCTAAAAGTTGGACTTATTAATCACAAACGCAAATCTCGTACTCCTAAAATTCGCACTTTTCCTTGCTATAAATGTCAAGGAACTCTGGAAACTATTCCTTATACTAATGTAGCAGCTTGTCAAAATGAAAAGTGTAATAACAGGATTATATTTAATTAGTTTTAAATAGACCATTAAAGTCGTTATGCAAAAGCTAGACTTAGTCTTGGTCAGACTCTTGATTAATCAACTATACAGAGATTAATTAATGTTTGCTGCGGAAGGTAGAAAAGTTTAATTGTATAGAATTTAAAATAAGCCGCGTAAAAACTTTTCTCGAAGGAAATTTCTTTTAAAGGTTTTGAATAACATGCGTAGTTGGATAATAAATGAAAAACCTTTTTCTAATTTATTTTTTATGAAAGGTTAAAATGTACGAAGAATATTATGATGAGTTTGAAGAATTTGATTCTTTTGAAAAAATTTCTCATCAAATTCCAAAAGGTTTTAAAGGAAATAAACATTATAAATCAAATCAAGATAAATATAAAGCTCGTCGTAAGGCAAAAACCCAAGAGAAACAAAGAATGATAGAAAATCAACAATCTTTTTATGAATAGAGGTTGTTATGGAAAGTAATATTAAAAAAAGAGTAAGTCAGCATTTGCGGGAAGCCATAGATAAAGATGCTGTAACTGAAAAAGGTTGATTTATTATAGCTCCATATGGTTCTATGAATTATGGCTTATATGACTATGATAGTGATGTAGATAGTAAAATTATTAAAGTTCCTAATATGAAGGAAATTATAAAAAATATAGGCTCACGTGGAAGCTTGACCCGCACGCTTAATTTTAATAATGAAAAAATAGAAATTAAAGATACAAGAGAATTTTTTCGTATTCTTAAAACAGGTTCTATTAATTTTATGGAAATTTTATTTTCAGATTATATTCAAGTAAATTCTTTATATGAGGAAGAGTGGAATTTACTTTGTAGCAAAAGAGAAGCTTTAGCTTATGCATATCCTGAAAATACATTATCTTCTTCTCTTGGAATGGCTAAAACAAAATATCGTAATTTAGAGAAACAAGATTATGATAATTGTAATTTAAAAGATTTTATGACTCTTATGAGATTAGAATTTTTTGTAAAAAACTATCTTGAAAAGGTTCCTTATAAAAAATGTATTACTGTTGAAGATTTACCAGAAGTTCAAGAATTATGGCTAAAATTTAAACATCAAAAAACAATAAATGTTGAAGGTTTTAATCGTATTTTATTAGAAGCTCAATTAATTGTTTCTAGAATAGCAAGTATGGTAGAAAATAGTAATATGAAAACTGATTATTCTATGGATAATTTTATATATGATATTAATAATAAATTAATTTTAAAGAGAATTAAGGAGACTTAAGTGAAAAATCAAATTCTAAAAGATTTTTGGGATGCAGAAAATGGAATTTGTGAACTGGTTGTACTAAATAAATGGGGAAAATTTTCCGCAAAAGCAATTTGTTCAAAAGAAGATAAAGATGTTCTTAGTTATTGGACTGGAATTCATCTTTGTGAATATAAAATTTTAATTAAAACTCTTCAAGCAAAAGCTTTAGCATTTGATCAGCGAGTTATTGGTATTAAACATGCTATTAATGTTTTACACAATATTGATTCTCAAGCTAAATGGTGTGCAAAAACAAATGGAGATAGCTATTTTAATCTTTGGTGCTGTGTAGAAGCTACTGAACTAGAAGCTAAAAAAATTCGTGCTAAAATTAAAGAACTTAAAAAAGATTATCCTATTTATGCAGAATATTTAATTAGTTCTAAAAGAAAAATTTCAAATAAAGATTAAAAGGAGTTTTTAAAATGAGTGGTCGTATTTTTGTAGTAGCTGATATTCATGGCTCTGCGGCCGTAGTAAAAAATATTATTTCTTTAATTGGCAACCCAAGACCGGATGATGTTATTATTGTCGCTGGAGATGCTGGTTTTGAGTATGGTAAACATATTATGGGTTCTGCAAAAAGGGCTGCTCATAGATTTGTTGGTAAATGGATTGTTATGAGAGGTAATCATGACAATTGTTATCAAGATAATCATACTCATTGGGATGAAGAAAAACAAAATTATGATTTAGATGCTGGATGGTCTTGGGCAGAGGATGGATATTCTTTATATCAAAACAAATATCCTAATATTTTATATGTTCCTGATAGTGGAGGAATTTTAAAAATTAAAGATTTTAATTTTCTTTTTTGTCCAGGAGCTTATTCTATAGATAAGATGTATCGTTTAAGAATGAATTATCCTTATAATTTTAATGAGCAGCTATCTGTAGAAGATATGAATAAACTAATTGATATTGTTAAAAATTGGAATAAAAATGGTTTTGATATTGATTATGTAATTGGACATACTTTTCCACTTTATTTAGAGCGTCACTATCGTGATTTATTCATGTCTGGTATTTCTCAAACCTCTATAGATAAAACTACAGAAAAATGGTTAGATATTATCAGTGAAGAATATGAAAGAAATCCTGCTTTTAAACAATATTATGGTGGACATTTTCATAATTCTCGCGTTTTAGATGATAAATATACTATGGTTTATCAAACTCCAGTTCAAATTGTTTAAACCTTCTTTCTAATGGTCTAAATTTCATTAAATTTAGGCCATTTTTTTTCTTTTGACAGTTATTAAAATTTTTTGATATAATATAAATAAAGAAAAGAGAGGTGTTAATAATTTGAATAATTTTTATAAAAACGACTCAATTGAGTCACTTACTCCACGAGAACATGTTAGACTTCGTCCAGGAATGTACGCGGGAGATACCAGTGATGCAACACAACTTGCAATAGAAATTTTGGGAAATTCTATTGATGAGTTTAATATTGGTCATGGAGATTTAATCGAAATTTATATAAATCCCGATTGGATTGATGAACAAAATGTTATTCTAATTCGCGATCATGGTCAGGGGTTTCCGATAAATGTTCAACGAGATGATGGAGAAACAGTTCTTCAAGCTTCTTTTGATGTTATTAATACTTCTGGTAAATATCGTGATGACGGTGTGTATGAAGGAACGGCAATTGGTTTAAATGGAATTGGAGCAAAATTAACTAATTTTCTTTCTCATAAATTGAATGTAGTTTCTTTCGATGATGAAGGTAATTTTGAGTCTATTTTTTTTACAGAAGGAATTTTTGAAAAAAGAGAAACAGGAAAATTAATTCATGCTTCTGGTACAGAAGTAGCTTTTATTCCCAGTGAAGAATTTTTTACTTCACCTACAATAAATGAGAAAAAGTTAAAAGATTTTTGTGAAGATATTACTTGTTTATGTGAAGGTCTTACTATTATTTTTAATAATGAGACTATTAAGCATGAAAATGGTATTCAAGATTTATTAATTAAACATCTTGGTAAAGAAATTGAAATTCTTAATAATCCATTATTTATCCAAGAGAAGAGAAATAAACAAGCTATTTCATTAGGACTAACTTATACAAGTAAAGGTTCTTCTACTATTATTCCTTATGTTAATTGTGGATTAACATCATCTGGCCCGCATATTACAGCTATTAAATCAACAATTACACGTGTTTTAAATAAATGGGCAAAAGAACAAGGAATATTAAAAGCTAAAGATAAAAATTTAGATGGTTCTTCTCTTCAAGAAGGATTAATTTTAGTTGCTAACATTACAGCAGAAAATGTAGCTTATAATGCTCAAATTAAATCTACAATTACTAAAATTGATACTAGTTTTATAAATACTATACTTGCGGAGCAGCTTGAAATTTGGCTTGATAATAATGTTGAAGATGGTACTAAAATTATTGAAAAAGCTCTTATAGCTCGTAAAGCCGCAGAAGCTGCTAAGAAAGCTAGAGAGCAAGTCAAAAATAAAGCAAATAAATCTGAAAAAAAGAAAAATATTCAACTACCTACAACTTTAACAGATTGTTGGAGCAAAGATAGAACAAAATGTGAATTATTAATTTGCGAAGGTAAGTCAGCTGCATCTGGATTAGTAGCAGCAAGAGATAGTGAGATACAAGCAGTTTATGGTGTTAGAGGGAAAATGTTAAGCGTTTTAAAAACAGCTCCCGCAAATATTTATAAAAATAAAGAAATTAATAATTTAGTTCAAGCTCTTGGATTACCGGTTAATTCTGCGGATTGTAAATTAACATATGACGCATCTAAACTTCGTTATGGAAAAATTATAGCTTGTGCAGATGCAGATCCAGACGGTTCAGCTATTGAAAACTTACTATTTAATATTTTATGGTATATGTGTCCAGAACTAATAATTAATGGTCATGTTTATTCAGCAGTACCACCTCTTTATAAAGTAATTACTAATAAAAATGAGTATATTTATCTTAAAGGGGATAAAGAGTTAAAAGAATGTCAACAAAATTGTACTATTAAGACGATAAATCGTTTAAAGGGACTTGGCGAAATGGACTCAACAGAGCTTAACGAAACTCTATTAGATCCAATCACAAGACAAGTTTTACAACTTGAAGTAAAAGATTTTAAAGAAACTGATAAAATTTTTACAGATCTTTATGGTAAAGTAGTTGAACCAAGAATTAAATTTTTACAAGAGCATGGAGAGGAAGCGAGAGCTGATTATGAATAGTATTAATGTTATTTCAGAGATTTCTCAAAACTTTCTTGATTCATCTCTTGAAACAAATATGAATAGAGCTTTTCCGAATATTTTAGACGGTTTAAAACCCGGTCAACGCGCTTGTATTTGGGAAATGTATATAAAGAAATATACAAGCAAAAAACCTCATGTAAAATCTGCTAAAGTAAGTGGTGGTGTTATTGCTGATTTATGGCCACACTCTGATGTAGCTATTTATGAAACTTTTGCTCGTATGTCTCAACCATTTATTAATAATATTCCTGAAATTGATTGGCATGGAGCAAATGGTAATCCTATTCTTGGTGGAGATGCTTTAGCAAATCAACGTTATACCGAATGTCGTTTAGCAGCTATTACAGAAGATGGTATGCTTCAAGGAATTAATAAAAATAATGTAGATATGATTCCTAACTTTAGTGAAGATGCTAAATGGCCTAAGGTATTACCAGCAATCTTTCCTCGTCTTCTTGTTAACGGAGCACAAGGAATTGGAGTATCTTTATCAAATACTTGGCTTTGTCATAATTTTACCGAAACAGCCCAATTAATTTTTGATTATATCCGCACAGGAATTGTGGATAATGATAATTATTATCCTGATTTCCCAACAGGTGGAATTATAGTAAATAAAAAAGATTTACCAGAAATTAATAAAACTGGTAAAGGTAAAGTTATTATTGAAAGTAAATATACTATTAATGGAAATGAAATTAATTTTTCAGAACTTCCTTATCAAGTATATATTGAACCAGTAATTGATGAAATTAAAAAAGGAATCCAAGAGGGTAAGATTACTGGAATTCAAGAAATTTATAATAAATCTGATAAAAATAGAATTCTTTTAACTATTGAGTGTGAAAATAATTATAGTCCAGAACAAGTAGTTCTTCAATTATTTGAAAGCACTAATCTTCGTAAACAATATAATGCTAATCAAAATGGTATTATTAGTAAAACTCCAATTATGATTACTCTTGAGCAATATCTTCAAGAATATGTTAAACATAATCTTAATTGTATTAAAAGAGAATTTCAATATGATTTAAACGAAACAAGTGAAAAAATTGAAATTCTTGAAGGATTAGTAAAAGCTTTAGAAGATATTGATAATATTATTCAAACAATTAAACAGAGTAAAAATACTTCAGAAGCTAAAATTAATTTAATTAATAGATTCAATTCTACAGAATTACAAGCAGATGCAATTCTTAAAATGAGACTTAGTAAATTAGCAAATATGGAAAAAATTGCTATTAATAATGAGCTCCAAGAGAAAAAGGAATTTGCATTATATTGTGCGGGAATTGTTGAATCAACAGATAAACAAAAAGAAGTTCTAATTAATAGATTAGAAGAACTTGTTAAAAAATATGGAGACAAGCGCCGCACACAAGTAATTCAAAAAGAAATTGCTTCTAAAGATAAGAAGAAAAAAGAAAAAGTTATTAAAGATGTAGTTATTACTTATGATGAAAAAGGTTATTTACAAAATATTCCTATTTCTATGTATAAGAAAATTGGGACTAAAGTAAATGTCCTTAAAATGAAGTCGAATGAATTATTTTTACTTTTCTCTTCTCTTGGACGAATTTTTAAAGTAAGAGCAGAAGAGATTAAAGAATGCGGGAATCGAGATAAAGGTCAGGCAGTTGGAACTATTTTAAGCCTCGCCCCGCAAGAAAAGATTCTAAATATTTTTAATATGGGAATAGATAAAAAACATCCTTATATTATTTTCTTTACTAAATATGGTTTAATAAAAAAGACTAATAAAGATATTTGGATTACAACAACTCAAAATAAAAAGGGAATGAAAGGAATTTCTCTTAGAGAAAATGATTCTATTGTAGGAGTTTTTGAAAGCAATGGAGATTTAGCGATTGTTAAAAGTAAAACTCATATTATTAAATTTGAAGTAGAATTTATTAGAGCTACTAAAAATGGATATGGAGTAAAAGCTATTTCTCTTGATGAAGATGATATAGTAGAAAGTGTAGAGATTATTCCTAAAAATTCTATTAAATATAATAATATTAAAGTTCAAAGTCATGGTGGCAGAGGAGTTCTTATTCATGTCTAGTTTATATCCAGAATCTTGGCAAATTCCACCTATGAAATATTGTTCTAAAGCATCTGATAAAGCCGCAAGACAAGCTTTCGAATCAGGTGATTTTATCATGCAAGAAAAATATGACGGAGCTTTATATCAATTAGAGAAAACTGATTCTGGATATATTTATTTATTTTCTAGAACAAAATCTCGTAAAACAGGAGAGCTTGTAGAAAAGTCTGATAACTTTCCTCATATTAAGAAATGGGCTGAATGGGCTATTCCAAATGGAACTATTCTTGTAGGTGAAATTTATGTAGAAGGTGGACATTCTAATGATGTGACTAAATTATCTGGATGTTTACCTCAAAATGCAGTTAAACGTCAGTTTGATTCAAATGAATATGGCGGTCCTGTAAAATATAAAGTATTTGATATTATTAGATTTGCAGGAGAAGATATTCAAAATAAACCGACTATTGAAAGAATTGATAATTATTTAAATAATACTAGTTTAGATTATTCTTTTTCTGATAGATATGTACAAAGAGTAACTACTTATTATGATAATTTTGAAGAACGACTTCAACAAATTTTTAAAAATGGTGGAGAAGGTGCTGTTTTTAAAAATAAAAATTGTCCATATCGTGCGGGAAAACGCTCAACTGTATCTCAGGCTTTTAAGTGGAAACAACATTTAGATTCTATTGATTTAATTTGTACAGAATTAATAGACCCAGAAGATTATTATACGGGAAAAGAAATTGAAAGTTGGCCTTATTGGATGGAACATTCAAAAACAATTAATAAAGAAAATTTATGGTATCCAATATATGGCTTATATTATGAAAAATATAAAAAACGCCCGCATGTATATAAACCAGTAACAAAGCCAGCGTATTTTGGTTGGAAAAATGCTATGGCTCTTGGATGCTTTAATAAAAAAGGAGCAATTGTTCATGT